>Ga0164295_10000162_pt1 | contig 56126 bp, 66 predicted proteins | sample GEODES006metaG_FD_111798 | JGI IMG/M metagenome (GOLD analysis project Ga0164295, IMG submission 111798) | Oligotrophic lake water microbial communities from Sparkling Lake, Wisconsin, USA - GEODES006 metaG | ecosystem: Environmental > Aquatic > Freshwater > Lake | place: USA: Sparkling Lake...
CAAGGAAATTAATTATCAACAAACGACTTATGATAATTATCAAAAGATTCCGAATGATATAATCGATGCGCAAGAACAATTTACATTAATTTATTATCAAGAATCAGATAAAAATGTATTTCGGCTTGTATTTCGAAATGAAATTGTGTTTGTTTTTTGGCTCAAACAAGAAATTTTGGGAAATCCTAAATTATTATTTTCTTTCGAGTATTGGAAATATTTGTTGCGAAATCAACATTTAGGTACAATAAGGCGGAATAAAGATGGAGAAGATGTTGCGGAAGGATATTTTGAATAAATTTTTAAATTTTTGCTTGCAATAAAAATGAAACTTTTTTCACTTTTAAAATCGGCATTTCAAATTTACTTGTACAAAGGGTCTCAAACTGACTCTAAAATATATAAAAATGTAATGGATTCCATCCAAAAAACAACCAACAAAACTTGCGAAATCATGGACTATAATTATCTCTTTCGCAACAAGTTTTCAAATGATACCTACCTTGTTGGTCATTCTTTTGGTGGATATTTCTCCTTGTTGGATGCACTTGCTAATAATGATTCGGTAAAAGGAGTTGTCTTGATCAACAGTCATTTTAACAGTAAAAAGAAGGCAATTTATCCTAAAGTGGATCAATACAAATTCAATCAACCGGTTCTTACCATTTTGGGTGCCAAAGATGAGCGATTGCCGCTACACAAGTCCATTTGGGATTATTATGAAAAAAATCAAGAACATTTTTACGACAAGTTTTACATTATTGATAAGGAACGCAAACACTTTACCGGACTAAATGAAAATGATACTATCGAGGCCGAGACGCTAGGCAATATCATTGGAAATTTTATTTTAGATTGTGAGTCTAGAAACTTTTCAACAACCTATATTAATACAAAAGAAACGGAAAAAAATTACAAGTATGATTTTCGGAAGCTTTTAGAATCCAACACTTGGGACTATAGTTGGAGTTTGAATATTTATGATGGTATTGCGAAAAGTGTAATTGACCCTAAATGTTGGAATTTTATTCATTATTTGTTGTTTTTGGCTTTCAAACCCTCAGATTATGAAAATGCTCAATATCACGACGATGATTCCTTGTTTGTAAAAACTAAAAATATATCTACGGAACAAATGATTGCCTCCTTTGAAAAACAAATTTCCAATTGTCCTCCAGCCAAAATAATGAATTTACCAACAATACATCCGTCCATACCAGTATGGCTTGGCTGGATACCCACTGTGAGTAATACAAGCTATCAAGTTGTTGTATTACCCATTAATAATGAAACAATTTATTACAAATTTCCGAATCCATATCGAATCTTGGCAATGAATCGCGATTAAGTATACAAGTCCTCATCGTCATCATCATATGCGCTTGGTGGAGGAGCTTGAGGCTGTGGTCCGAATCGATGCATTAATTCTTTTTTCGTGTTATTATATGATCCGTAGGAATGTTTTTGTTGTATTTTGTTGATTAGTTGAACTCGTCTTTCTAACTGTTCGATTCTGTTTAACCTAAACCATAGTTGGTTTATGATATTCTGACCGGTTTTGTTATAATGCTGTACAAGTTGATCATCACTCATTTTTTGTATATGTTGCCTTGATGGAGGTCTTGCTGCCGCCTGTTGTTGAGGTGCTTGTTTTGCTGGAGCTTGCACAATATCAGCCCCTGATAACTGCACACTTAAATCAATATCTCCTAATGGCCAGAATTGATTCATAATGTCACCAATAAAATAGTAACCATAGCCATTATCTCTCCAATCAACATCCCGTTGATGTTTAATGGATTTAGTTTTCTTTCTACGTTGTCTTTGATCACCATATACATCCATTTGTACTGAATACTCCAATGCCTTGTATGCATATATTCCTGTTTGAATGACTTTGCTGTAAATACCATTCTCTGTAATTTTAGCATCTTGAGGTACAATAAATGTAATTAAAGAATATGTTCCATCAAGTAATGGATTCAATGAGTTTTCATAAATATAACGATTAATATAAATATTATAAGATTGTTGGTTTTTATTATTTACAAAAGACCCTTCATAAATAGTCGATGCAAAATGAGCATTGTCGAAATCAAATGCATAAGAATACAATGGTTTGAAACTTGAGAAATCAAAGTTTAGAAATTGCTGTAAATAAATGTTGATACTTTGAATGAAAATACTCATATTTTCTAAATATGGTTTATTTGCTTTGATTTGATCCAACTCTTCAATCGCAGGAGCTGTCAATTGTTGTTTTTTAGAATAGGAGAAGGCAGTCATAAGCAGATTTGGATTGTTATAAAAACAATTTGCGAAAAAACAATCACTAATTAAGCTAAATACAGGATCTTTTACAATTCTTGAATTTAAGACAGTTCGGTCCGATTCTGTAATTTCTAAACATCGACTAAAACTTGGATCCTCAACCAATGAATCATATACTTGATGAATATATTTTTGCAACTCAAAGTGAATAAATGTTACTGATATATAATCATCTCCTTTGAAAAACAATTCTTTATTATGACGACAATATCGCCACGCTCCAATTTCACTATTACTTTGGTAAACATGAAATTCGTTTAATTTTTGAGTCGCAAGATGCTTTGAAATTAATTTTACAAATTTATGATTAATTTTGCCAGATGATTTAGAAATTGCTATAAATTCATAATCATCAATGTTTATTTTTTGACCTTGTTGAATACTTTTTCCTAGCTGTTGGTATTGTTTTATTTTCAAGGTACGAGTGTGTAAATCTGGAATCGATTTTATATAAGCTTTTCTTTGTTGACCCAAGGGTAAAAAGTCTGCATACCTTTGCATTGCTTTTGATTTATGCTGTTGATTTGTAACAGTTTGAATCAATCTTTTTCGTTGCTGTCCAAAAGGAAGTACATTTATATAGTCTACAAATGCTTTTTCTCGAATGGGTAAATCTGGAATTAAATTTACAAAATTTAATCTTTCAGTTGTTGATGGAATAAATTGTGAATAATGAGCCATAAGTATCGATTTCAATGTCGGATCTGGTAATGTTCTAATGTACTCTATCAAACTTTTAGTCAATATCTTGTTTTCACTAATATTAATTGGTTGGTCGCCTTGGGACATTTATTTATTGATTGGAAATTTAACAAATATTTTTTTTTATTGGATAAAATGATTAATAAATTGGATTTACTTATTCAACTTTTGCATATTTTAGTCTTTGGCCCATTTTTAATTTATGTTGGACTGACAATGCCCAAACAAGATTTTATTTATATAATTGTATTTGGACTTGGTATGTTTGTCATTGCAGCTTTTATTGCTGCAATTATTAAAGAACCAACCAAGCAAATTGCCGGATGGCTTTTGTGGCATATTATTATTATTGCCGGTTTATTGTTGTGGTGTGGGGCTGCAAAAACTCAAACACCGCGTATCATTTATTCACTGTTAATTGCTTTAGGTTTTGCTGCCATTGGTTATCATGCGACAAGATTAATTCAATCATTGGTCAAGTAAAAGAATTTTATTTAACATGTAAATAAAATGAATCAAGACTCTGATAATAAAATATGCCAAGTACTAGTAGCCATGTGTACATATTATGTAGGGACATTTTTGCTGATTTATTATTTGGAAAAGAAGCATTATTTTTCGTCAAATTATGGCAATCCAACAATATAATTTGAATTTTTATCTTGGTTTAATTGTATAATTGGTTCAAAAGAAGTCATGAAATCTTTGAAACTTTTGTATCCATAATTTATTTCATTAAAGGACGAATTAATATTTAACAATTTTGTTTTCAAAAACCCAAGGTTAATAGATCTAGATTCTGTCGATAAAATATCTTTGATAATTATCAATATATCATCTTTATTTGATAATAATGTATCTTTTGTTGGTTTCAAAGATGCTATATTATTCAAAATTATAAATTCCGAACAATAATTACGAAGGTTTTGAGAGGTTGATTTTTCAAAACATGACACACCTATTACTGTTTTATTTTCAGATATTATTTTTCTGCAAATCTCCTTAAAATCAATATCCCCAGTAACAATTACAAAATTATTCAAATGTTTATAATTATACAAAATCTCCATCAAATCCGTCACCATCTTTATATCACTGCTATTCTTATTTTTCTCCCTCCACGCTATCACACCGTCTATCCCATATTCTAAACAAACTTTTTTCCACGGTTGTAAGTTTGTTTCTGTAAAATCACCATACACTTTTTTCATGATTATTTTTCCACGCTTTTTAACCAACTCGTGTAGTACTTCAAAATATTGTGGATTCATGTTATCTCCATCAATAAAAATACCAAAATTATCCATCGATCCACCAAAACAAGAAAGAAATTCAGACATTTAAAATGAAAAACTGTTTATTATACGAGTGCTAGCTTTTAAATCAACTTTAATATATCACAATTCGTGTCTAATTAATAATAATTAAAAGTCCCATACTTCCATGTAAACGCGTATAAATCTAATTCATTAATATCAATATTTGAATAGACCATTACATTATAAAATGAAGACTCGGGATGAAAAAAATTAGTATTTTTAATATTACAATACTGTGATATATCTAATTCTTCTAATATTTTTTTTGTAGTTCTTTTATCTGCAATAAAAAATGTATTAGGTAAAGATGGTTGATTGTGAATAGAAAATTTAGGATGATTTGCAACATATACTGTATTATTCAAATTTTTTATTACATCACTGTAAAAATTGCTTAAATGATTATTAAGGCAAGTATCGGTTCTTAATGTAATTATAAAATCAAAATTAATGTTTTGAGATTTTTCAAAATTAATAATTGTAGTATAGGACATTTTTTTAATATATAATCCTAATACATAATGTTCAATATTTTTATAAGAATTGCTATAATCAAGTGTATAATTATTAATTAAATAATCATATTTTGATAAATCTGGTTTTTCAATTAAATTAATATACGAATTTTTAAAATGTTTTTTGAATTCATCTACATTTTCAGTATCCCAAGTAGTGTATAAAATACTATAATTAATATTATTATCATTCGAATGTATATATTGATTAAATTCAATAATAGTATTTTCTATATTTCTTGGCTGTCCAAAATAATTTAAGCAAATATGCATCTCTATAAAAATATAATAATAAAATTTATTTTATTATTTACTAATAACATTTTCATAAGCCTGTTGGCTGTCCAAAATAATTAAAGCAGATGCATTTTTTATAAAAAATATCAAAATTATCCACTGATCCACCAAAACAAGAAAGAAATTCAGACATTTAAACTGAAAAACTGTTTAATATAGTAATTTGAATTTTTTAAACCACATTTTATTTTAAAAAAATCTATTTTATCAACATATAAAGCATGAAAAAAAAACCCTTGTCTCTACAAGAATGTCTGGACGATATACGCCGCCAATATCGGCTTTCTGTCCCAGTTTTTCAGGAGCTCGTCCAAGCCGCCAAAAAAATGAATCAATGCAATTTGTGTCATTCTTTAATCGATTCTACTTCTAATCAAATCGAGTTAAAATGTCCTGATCGACATTTATTTCATACATCATGTCTCTTCCCTCTTTTTTTAGAGAATGGTAATTGTCCAGTATGCCATTTTCCTGTCCTCTCCAGCGCCCAACGACCTCTTGACAATCTGACCTCAAATCCTACTGGTATATTTGTTGTCAAAGAACCCGCTCCCGCCGCAATTATAAATTATGCCACGAATACTACTCTTTATCGATACAATGCTGAAGGAATTGACGATTTTGGATGGGGATGTGCTTGGCGTTCGATTCAGACCTGTCTTAGTCATTACGGGATCACAATTTCAATTGCCGATCTTTATCACCGATTTGGACGAGAGGAATCCATGGTCCTTCTTCATCGTCAGCTCTATCCTAATCAACCATGGACCATGAGTTCTTCCTACGCGGACCAACGAGGATGGGCTAATCCTATCATCGGACAATTGATCTTGCATGCGGTTGGTATCCAATCTGATATTTTCTTTGTAAACGGTATAATTCAATCTGCAAAACATTATTCTTGTCCCATCCTCAATTTTCATCTTTTACAACAACGCCTGGTACAACATTTTCAGACGCATAAGAGTCCCGTCATGATCGATGATGATCTCTATGCCATGACCATTCTCGGTATCGGAATCCATGATGGTCTAACTTCTCTGTTGATTGGAGATCCCCATATTATGCCGAATATCACGATTCCTTCTCTTGGTATCTATGTCGTTATCCTTGATGAACAAGGAAATTTTCTGGATACATCGCTAACTTCGGCGCAAAAGAAACAGATGCTTGGTCCAGGTTCTTATGAGGGTATTCGCTTTGCTCGTAAGAATTGGATTGTTCTTTTTCCTACGATCCGTTTTGGTCAACCTGTCGACGATCTGAACCCCTATTGTCATCTGTCAAATCTCTTGTCGTAAGGGGTATCATCCGTAATATCAAATACTTTATTTTAAATATAATCATACACCGATTTGTTATCGGGTATCGGTTCTACAACCTTTGGTTTTTTCTTTGCGGGTTTGCGTTTTACTGGTGCCTTGTATTTTTCATCTCCCAGTAAAATTATGGGTGCATATTTAGCTTTCAACTCTGACATAACTTTATAATGTTTGACATGATAATCGTGTAAATTAGTGACAAAATCTTTTCTGTGAAACACTACATTCAACAATTGATCCAAAGGCTCCGATAAACATCCTAAATAATAAAGCCTATCGAGACGCAATAAATCTCGATGACTTTTATAATAAATTGGATCTTCTACGCGCTCACATAACTTTGCCTTTGAATCAATATGATTTATAATCAAGAATTCAATTCGAGATCCTGCTTCGACAGGCTTTCCACGAAGTGTCATTTTATGTGCTAGTTGTACATGTGCAGGTTTCGATCGTAGTATATACTCTTCAAACCAAGCATTTTTAGAAAATACAGCTTCGTTGGTCAAATTGCTGTTAAAATATTCAATCTTGAATCCTTCTTCGCCTGGAAAAGTGTGAATACCTAAATCCTCCAATCGTTTCTTCATCTTTTTATACTCGGTAGGAAGTGGTCGAATCTTGTATTCTTTATTGACCTGTTTTGAAATCACAAAATAACTTCGTTGGGTCACGCGCCATTGCATCAGCTCCAAAACATGATTGTTGATGAGTTCATACACCGACGCTTGGGAATCGCCATTCATTAAAGATCTCACGACCTTTTCATACAATACACGAATCCATTTACAATTATCTCGACGAGCAAGCAGTACACCACGAATCGTCAATTTTTCATCCAATTCGCCATCTTCACCACAAGTATATGCCATGTATCTCTTCTTGGTCAATATAAGGAATTTCTTATAAATCTTTTCCTCAAAAACCAACTTCATTGGAGGTGGGAATAATTTTAGTAATTGATCTTCTACCTTTTTGGCCATTTGCCACGATTTTTTGGCGTCCGTGTATCCTGGAAAATGGCAATAAATACTATCTGTATTTTTAACAATCAGGTTACCAATACCTGCGTGAAAAGTTCCATCTTCCGTCTCAATATCGTATACAAAATCTTTACAGGATCCAAGTTTTTCAATCTTAAGGATGCGACCCAAATGCTGTTGTTGATGATTGGGGAAAAACAACACCTTGTCTTCTTTTTCCTCGAGTATCGTATTTGGAAACTTTTGACTCATATACAAATAAAGCATCATAATATCATTCTTTTCATTTGGCTGATTTTTTTTGTTAAATACTACAGTACCATTTGCCAAAATCTCCATCGCATCTGTAATTTCCAGCGAAAGCTCCAATCGCTTTGATTCCCAAAAATCAACCGAATTCCAATACAATAAATCATCTCCTACTTCAATATCGCCTGGTTTTTTCAAATCACCAAAAATATTGAGCAAACTATGATCTTCTGTCACTTCTACAATGCCTGAAGTTGTGGTCACACGAAACATTTGCTTGTTGGTGTAATGACGAATCACCTTGACGATGCGAGACCAACCACTCTTGGACATTACTTGTATATTTCGAATCGGTTCTACGCGTTCTTTTTGTGTCAATCCTTCCACACCAGGTTTAAATTCTGGATACTCCATTTTATCGTCTTCGTGCATTTCAAACAACGCTTCAATTGAAACGACGCGAATTCTATTTTGTTCGCAAATTGAAATTGGTGTATCCTTGGAAACTGAATCTCCATAAATGAGCTGTCCGTCATAAGTCTTCTTTACAAATTCAGCCGCCTTTTGAATGGATGCTCTACCCATTGCAGTCGTTGACATTGCACCAGGCATAAAGGGTAAATATCCTTTCTTGACACCCATCGCTCCATACATACTGTTTGCGGATAATTTGTAAGCAAGTTGACGCTTATCCAAAACAGTAAGTCGAGTTTCTGCTGCATCCTTGTCACTGCATTCCTTTTTAACACTCTTCATTTGCTTTTTTGTTTCTGAACGCTGGTTCAACAGATTTTTCAACAAGCTTGGAATCACACCGAGTGGTTCCTTTTTAAAAACATAACGATGACTGCCACAAAGAACGCGTGATTTGGAAGCACCAGCTTTTTTGACAGAAGTATCGTGTTCACAATTGATATGATCGTCCCACTCAATGATATGACAATCTTTCAAATTTACCTTGGATTCATCCACCACAAGTGTTGAATAATCAATATTGTAGGCAATAATCGTTGTGGGATACAAGGAACTAAAATCAAAAGGAATCACCCAATCATAAATACCAGGTTCTGGAGGGAAGACAAAAGCACCTGAATATCCTTGACATTTTTGTAAAAGTTCGTGATCTTGAATCGACTGAATCAAAATATTGTCGTGAAAACATTTCTTGTAAACCTGACTAAAAACTTTAATTTGTTGTCCTTTGGTAAACAAAAACATCATTGGTACATTACAAATTTTGGCCATTTCACTCAAACCAATCCATAATTGTAGTACACCAAATAGTTTCAACACAAGCGCAGAATCTTGCACACAGTATTTACCACATTGTGACAGTTTCTTGACACCATTCAAATCTCCCATACATCCAAGTTCATATGCCTTGAAAATATCCTGAGGTGTTAGAGGATCCTTTGTTTCACCAAGAAAAAAGGTAGAAACCGTTTTAAGTTTATAATTACTAAATTTATAGTCTCTTTTCACTACAGGGAGCAAGTCAACAAAAACTCGCCCTTCCGTATCTAAATAATGAAACTCTTGATACGAATAAGCAGACGAAGACCATTTTATTTCCTTTTCAGGCGCGTGTTTGAAATCTGGAATGCCAAGTAGATCAAACTCAGATAAAATATCCAGCATTTTGCATCGCTTAATCATATAAGGTATATCGAAACCAAAAATATTATAACCTACCACCATGTGTGGGTTTGTTTCTCGGATTAATTTTGTAAAGCCCAACAGCAAATTCTTTTCATCTTTGCACTGTATGCAAATTACATCTTTGCCAACAATTGAAGAAGTTACTTTGCCTAGCGTCAATAAATATTTTTGTGTTGTGTTGGGAAACTTTTCCAATACACAACTAATTTGAAAAATCTTGTCTGCTTCTACTTCAGCTAGAGGCATTCGTTGCGGATTGGAAGAATAAACTTCGATATCAAAAGAAAGAACAGTAGGAACGGGAATACCTAGAGCAATCTCTTCTTTTGAAGTCGCTGCCTGTAGCTTTTCATAATGAACTGTATATTCCTCATAAGCACCAGATACTCGCTCTTCGGTAGCAACAGGACATCCATCAAAATGGATCCAACCTGCAGTCGGTAGATTTTTAGAAACTATAAGCTGCAAAAGAGGAGTCGCTTCGTGCTCGTGACAAGCAATCGTGTAATGCTTTCCAAGAGAACGAACAACATAATTCTGAAGACTGTAAAAAACATTTCTTCTGACTTGAAGAGTTGAAAAACGAAGCTTAAAAAACGGATATTCAGCTTGATCGTCAAAATAAAGCTTTTTTTTATGTACCAAATAAAATGTATTCTTTTGCAAGTGTTTACACCTTTCTACAATTTTATTTTTAATGGGAGATTTTAATTGGTCCCAATCATTACTCGTTTCTCCACCGCTTTTAAATTCTAAATAAATCCACGGCTGAAAGTATTTTATATGAAGAATAATTGTCTTTTGATCTTTTGTTATTGCATAGGCTCGAATAACGAGCTCTTTTTCGCCTTCTTTATTAAATTCATCGTCAACATACCAATGATAAATAAAACCTATCATATTTTCTAAACTTGGTAATTTGATTTTTTTTATAATCATTTTTTCTTTAGATTCCAAAAAAATTATTGAATTAATACAATTTCAGTATCTTCGTTAAGACCGTTTTCAAGACTATAGACTGTACAAATTTTATACCATAAATGTCCCATATCGTAAAAGCTATAATAGCCAATTCTGTCTTTTAATAAATTATAAATATCAGTGTGTAACATTGCTTCAAAAAATGAAAATTGGAATGACAGGGAATTTTCAGTAAAAAATTTAGTAGATGAATAATATACTTTTAAATCTTCAGATATATCCTCAATTCCAAAATGTAATTTGTTAATCGTGTTTTCTGTATCTTCATACATGTATTCCATGCAAACGAGCAAAAATTTTTCCAAATCGAACACATCTTTTAATTTAGACATTAAATATGGCGCTTCGTATAAAATGCTGCTCATATATTCAATTTCAAAAGGTTTCCATCGTCTTACATTGATAATACTAGTGTATGGATGCACTTTTGATATAATTTTATGAAGCATTTCGCTCAAGGTGATTATTAAATTTGGTTTTTCAGGACACGAAAATAAATGCGGAAATAATTGTTTATTTTCCTCCAAGGTTTTATAAGTAAAGTATCTTTTTGTATCCAATTCTTGAATCCAATCCCATTTTATATTGAATGGTATTCTGGTGTTTGTACAAGGATTTGTACCGGATTGAATTAATTTTGGAATCATACTAGAAATAAAATAAAAGTTCTTGTTGTTTTCGGGGTAAAAAATGTATTGATCTTTGGGAGTTTGATAATCGTCCGAAAAATAAGGATTAACGACAATATCGCTTGGTTCAAACTGAATTGGTTTTTTGGTCAAGGTTTTATTAAATTTTTTGGACAAATATAAATGCCGTGTCCAAAAGTTTGGAATGTTGGATGGCATTTTGTAAAAGTCGCGTAACTTGTATTCCAAAAGTGGAAATTTTTTCAATAATTTCTTGTTAATTTGATTTAATGGCAGATTTCTACAACTTTCAAAAATTGGATGATTATAATATTCTGGATTTTCACACCCATAACATAAAAAAGTGTAAATTATGGTTTGGAATTCTTCTATTTCTAATTGCTGTCCTGTACAAGCAAATTCTTTTATATTATCCAAAAAATCACTACTTTTCCAACTTTCTAGAGAATATAAATACAAGAAAAATTCCAAGGGTGTCAAAATTTCTTTACCCAACATAATCTTGGTATTTGGGTTTGCACCCACATTTAACCACCATTCTAAATGATCAATATAATTCTTGTCTTGAAATATGTGCATTATTAATATATATAAAGCATTAAAACCTTTTTTTCCAGACTGATCAATATTTGCACCGTGTGTGATTAATAATTTAAAAGCCTCCTTGTGAAAGGTCTCTTGTTTCATCAATAATATAATTGGAGACCAAAGGATTGGTAGACCAAAGTTATCCAAGCCATTGATGTGAGAAAATAATTCTTGGGTATCCTTTACACTTTCAATTAAATCATTAATATCCTTTATTGGGTCCACTATGCTTTCACTCCATAAGTTTATTAAAAAGGACATCTCTATCCTTTACAATATTTTTATTTTGTAATTATGGAAATTTCATTCAAATAGAGGGGCCAAAATGTACTCATTTGTTTTATAATAAAACTTTCATCCTCGGCTGATTTTTGGTTTTTATTCATGTATATATTTTTAGTCACCAAGACTCGTTTCGGTTGAAATATAAATCCGCTAATATCCTGAATAAATCCATCCGAATAAATAATATCTTTGGAATTAAGTGTTTTAAACATTAGACCAATGATAACAAGAGACAATACCTTTTTTGATACCGTCATACTCAGGAAAAATTGATTCGATTTATTTAAAACAAAATTTTCCAACAACGTGTCCCGAATCATTTTTTTTTTGACATTTTGCCACTCATCCTTTTTTAATGATAAACGATTTCTAAGTACCTTTTCTCTTTGAATTAGTTTTTCTTTTTCGGAAAGAATACCTACACGAAATTTTAAAAGATTATATGTATCATTATAAATCTCTTCAATTGGCTTTTCGAGTTCTAGTTTGTATGTGAATTCTTTGTTCTTCATACAACAACATAGATAATTTTTTTGCAGATACAGTCCATAAGGACATTTACCGTAAGCCATGTCCTCATAGACGAATCGCCAAAAAGGATCATTTATAAAAGAAAGACATTTTATAAAGATGGGGTAGAAAATTGTTTTTTTCATAAAAACTGATGATTTATATTTTACTTGTTTTTTTTTTATATCACCATAAGTAAAAATGACAGAAATTTTTCACAGGCAAGTTGAAATACTGGAAAATCAAAAAGAGTTTTCTTTTGGAGAGCGAGGACAGCCTTTTAAATCATTTATTGAACAGCTTTTAAATCGAAGTCATCTAAAGAAGAAGTATATTGATCATTTGACGAATGACGATTCTATGAAACTTTATTCAGATGCATTTACTCATATTTCTATTGATGCCGATAGAAATTACGAATATTTGGAAATACTTGGAGATGTAACTTGTAACAAGTCGATCGTATGGTATATCAAGGAACGATTCCCACAATTACAAAATTCAGAGGGTGTCAAAGTCATTGCGCGTCTTAGGATCAATTTGGTATCCAAGAAAAATTTTGCAATGATTGCGGAGCGTCTAGGCTTTATCGATTTTATTTCGTGTGAAAAGGAAATCAAGGAACAAAAGGGAAAAAGTTTGCTGGAGGATGTATTTGAAGCCTTTTTTGGTGCCACGGAGCTACTTATTGATGGAATCTTAGGTAGTGGTTCGGGTTACGGAATATGCTATCGAATTTTAAAATCAATACTCAACGAGTTGCCGATTTCGCTTAAATATGAAGATCTGTATGATCCAATTACGAGGCTTAAAGAAACTTTTGATTTTTATCGTCAACAAGTTCCTGGTCGTCAATGCAATTTAATTTGGGGAAATATGCTTTGGGAAAATATAAAAACAGAATCAGGTCAAATTGTAAATCTATATCAGCATGATAAACTTACGAATCGTAAAAAGTTGTTGATTACAACCGAGGCTCCTCTTTTAGATGAGGCGAAACAGCAAGCTGCCAGTAAATATTTGCAAGCGCTGAATGATTACGGCTTTAAAAGACCAATTCCTGAGTATTACGCCAGAATTAATTCTGTAACAAGTGAACAAAAAAAAATTTAAAAAAACTTTAAATAAAAATATGGTTAATCGTTCAAAGTCATCAATAAATTATACAACGATTAAAAATACAAAAGAATATTATTATGGATTCGGTGAAAAAGTAGCAAAGGCTGCTAATGATAATTCTCAAGCAAATAGCAGTACATGTCTATCAAACGGGACCGAAGTGAGTTGTTATTCCGGTATTGTTTGTGAAGGAAACTCGACCCAAATTGCGTGTCCTGAAAATTCAAACATAATATCTGGTACAATCAAATATGGTCGATGGGAAAATCAAGTTTGCAAAGGGCAATTTATTCCAAATGGACCCAATTCAAAAAATTATTCCATCCCAACATCTTGTATTGGAAAAAATTCCTGTACCATTGATAAGAATGCATTAACGGAGGATCCATTACCTGGAATAAGTAAAGAATTTCAAGTTACATGGACTTGTCCTAATACTCAAATGGCTCCCTCAGGAGCACCTCTACCACCTCCTAGAGTACCATCCAAAAAATTTACCTATGACTTTTATTTTGATATTGATTTGACTAAACCTACTTTTGTTGATAATTGCATAAGAATGACGATTAAAATGCCTCAAAAAACAGATTCATTAACTTGGGATGGTGGTAGTAGTACAAAAATCAAAGGTGGGAGTTTCAATAGATCAGTTATCTTTCCTAATAAAGACGCTTTAGTAACTCCTAATAATACTTGGTTTTCAGGATGGAATATTTCAAATGTAACTGTAAGAGTTGGTGGAGGTAACAACAGTTGGTGCTTTTATCAAAATGCAGGTCAATTAAGATCTTTTAATGGCGGGTCAAACAATCAAGCTCCATTACAGCAATGTAATGGTGATCAGTGTATTAATTGGACAGGTTGGAAATGGAATCCAAAAGCTGGTAATGATAATTGTCCATGTTCAGGTTCTAATAATACTCAGGAAATGAGATCTGATGGCTCTTATGACTGCTATCAACCTACTAGCTATTATTGGTATTCTAGTGCTAATTTAATACCGGATTCTGAACCAACAGTTTTTTTGATCGAGCCTGTAGACAATAAAACTAAACCTATAAGTGTTACTTATAAAGTAAGTTATACAATTGGTTTTCCAAATTTGATTTCTTCAGATGAAATTGATGCACTTTTAACAAAAGTTGGTCAGTTTGCATTCTCTGCGACTTCCATCAATAAATCATCCGATGCTGCACAACAATTAGTTTTAGATTATTGTAACAATAATGGTGATTCTGTGACTAGCAAAATATGTAAACCACAAAAAAATGTAATGGAATATTTTAAGAATTCAACCCAAAATCCAATAACAGTAAAATATGGATGTGATGCTTCCTACACCAATTGTCAACAAGGATGGATGAATTATTGTGATGATCCGAGTTCTTTTACTAGTACTGCGTGCCAAAACTTTTTTGCTTCAAGTTATACTCCAACAGCAACAATTAATGCAAATGTCCAAGCTTTGTTGCAACGAAATTGTGCAAAAGCTGCTGTAACAAATGGTACTGTAAACTCTCCACTAAGTCCTGATTTACAATCTGTATGCGGTTGTTATTTTCCACAGAGTGTCTATGACGATTTTAAAGCTGGAATTACCAAGAATAATCCTGGACTTGCTTCCTTCTTCTCTACACCTCAATGTTATTATCCAATGTGTAATACGAACCTCTCATTACAACCAAATAAAGCGGCTTCCGCAGTATGTCCAAGTAATACGATTACTCAATGTATTACCAATACGACCAACAATTTGAATGCGGGAGGAAATATTTCCAATGTTCAAGTCCAAAACAATGCAGTTCAAAACTGTGCTGCAAGTTCTACTTCAGGAGCGAGTGCCAAGGCAGAATCGACACCTGTTAGTAGTAAAGGTGCTGCGGCTCCAGAATTACCTACACCTGCTGCAAAATCTCCAGCACCAGCCCCAGCTTCTCCAGCAGCACCAGCAGCACCAGCTGCTCCAGCACCAGCTGCTCCAGCACCCGCAGCACCTGCTCCAGAAAAAGGTGGTGGTTGTATTATTTTGTAATTGTTTGAAAATTGATTTTAATTTAATATAATGATAATTTTATAAAAATGGATTGTACTATATGTTGTTTTTCCTTTAATAAGAAAACAAGAAAACCTATTGATTGCCCCAAGTGTAGAGAAAAAACATGCGTAGAGTGTATTAAAAAGTTTTTATCCTGCACTTTACAAGATCCTCATTGTATGCATTGTAATCATGTTTGGGATTTGTTTTTTACCAACAAAATATTACCCAGAAATTACATGTCAACAGAATGGCGAAGCTCTCGTGCTGGTCTGTTGTTGAATCGAGAGAAATCATTTTTTCCTGAAACTATGCCTTTGGTCGCACTTGAAATTGAAAAAGAAAATTTGTATGATGAATTAAGAAAAATCGAAGATCAAGAACGATCCCTAAAAACGAGAAAAAACACGATTTATCGTAGAATTTATGAAGTAGAGCATCCAACTGCAAACACTTCAATCCCTGCTAATAAAGATGCCTCTTCCTTTAAAATTCGTCAATGTCCTACAGCCAATTGTAAAGGATTTTTAGACACGCAAAATGGCTCTTGTATTATTTGTAAGCAATCTTCGTGTTTACAATGTAATACTAATAAAGTCGAAGGTGTTGAACATGAATGTAAACAAGATGATTTGGACACCTGGCAGCATATCCAAAAATCTTCAAAACCTTGCCCTAACTGTGCGACGCGTATTCAACGATCCATGGGATGTGCCCAAATGTGGTGTCCTGGTTGTCATGTTGCGTTTAATTGGAACACTGGACAGATTGAGAAAGGTCCAATTCATAACCCTCATTTTTACGAATGGGCCGATCGATTAGGAATTCAACAACCTGTTCCAGCCAACCGAGTAAATCCTTGTGATGCGAATCGAGTTTGGTACTATTATACTTATACTACTTCGATCATTCCATCAGAAGAACGAAAAGCATTCCGTGAGATTCATCAGCGATTAAATCATATTATTAACAATGAAGTGGTGGGTTTGCGTGAAAAAGTACAAAGAAATAATACAGATTTGCGTATTAAATTTTTGAGAAATCAAATCACAGAGGAACATTACAAGAAAATTTTAATTCATCGAGAAATTCAACATCAAAAAGATGTTCGAATGTTGGAAACTATGGATACACTTAATATGGTCATTGTTCCTTTACTGCAACAATTTATTAGCAATGAAGTTAATTATGAAACATTAATAAATCAAATTAAAAATGTCGAAAAATTTGTTAATGAAAGTATATCCGAAATTAATGATTGTTTTAAATCGAAGATTGGACCAATAAAAATTTTTGGAAATTTGCACTAATAATATAAATAGCAATCTGTACTACAAAATAAAAGTTTGGATGTACTAAACCACGAATCTTCCCCTTTCCACTTACAATGACAAGTATGACATTCGAAAACTATATATTCCAACACTAATTCCAACAATTCTTGCATTTAATTCTATCAAAAGAATTAAATTTATTGACATTCCAAAACCCCATCATTGTTGACACATGTTTGTCCTTCTTCACATCGTGGAGTACAAGTTAAATATTGTTCTTCCATTGCCATCTTTTGTGTATTCAACAATGTTAAAATTAAGAGTACCGTAATTGTAATTAAAAACGAAAATAGAAATAATTGGACATACATTTTATTAAATAAAATTTTTTATTTTTTACAAATATGATTTAAAATTTGTACCCTCTCAATAAAATGTTTAAACGAATACTTCCTACTCTTACTCGATTTAATAAAAGTGATCCCTTGGGTACTTTTTTACATTTGAATCAGGAACAAAAATTAATTTCCGATTCCGTAAAACAATTTGCACAAACGGAATTAGTTCCTAAAATACGCAATGACTTTCAATATGAAAATTATGACAAGTCGATAATTAAAAAAATGGGAAATTTGGGTATTTTAGGATGTTCTAATACGGATAAAGTATCTTATGGACTTGTTTCTTGTCAATTAGAAAAAGTCGATTCTTCGTATCGTTCAATGTGTTCTGTACAATCTTCCTTGGTAATGCTTCCAATTCAATTGTACGGTTCTGAACAACAAAAAGAAAAGTACTTGCCATTGTTGGAAAAAGGAGATATTGTTGGGTGTTTTGGTTTGACGGAACCAGATGCAGGCTCCGATCCAAAATCAATGAAAACAACGGCAACCAAATTAGGCGATAGCAAATATATCATTAATGGATCCAAAAACTGGATATCAAACTCACCAATTGCTGATATCTTTATTATTTGGGCGCGTCTGGGTGCAGAAATTCGTGGCATAATTTTGGATAGATCCATGACAGGTCTAACAACTCCAACGATTACAAATAAGGCATCTATGCGTGCTTCAAAAACAGGTATGGTTGTTATGGATAATGTAGAAGTACCAGAAGAAAATATTCTCCCATTGAGTAAAGGATTACCTTTAATTCCATTAAATTTGGCTAGATACTCGATAAGCTGGGGTGTTTTAGGAGCCGCTGAGGATTGTTTAGAAAAAACTTTGGCGTATGCTTTGGAAAGGAAGCAGTTTGGCTCGTCTATCGCCTCGAATCAAATCGTTCAACAAAAGTTTGCCAACATGTACACAGAGCTTGCTTTAGGGTATCAAGGTTGTATGCAAGTCGGTATATTGTTGGATAATGATCATTTTATTCCAGAAATGATTTCACTCTTGAAAAGAAATAATTGTCAAAAGGCGTTAAATATTGCTAGAGAATGCAGAGATATTTTGGGTGGTAATGGTATTAGCTATGATTATGATATTATTCGACACATGTTGAATTTAGAAGCAGTGAATACTTACGAAGGAACAAATACAATTCATACATTGATTTTGGGCAAAGCGATTACGGGTATTCAATCATTTAAACATTAATTTCATCCCAATATTTTTGCGAACTTGCAATTCTTTGTTTTGTATTAGATCCAGCCATATGATAAATATAGGGTTGTTGTGCAAATTTTTCACCAGGAACAAAATGTTGTAGAAACCCATAAGGTAAAACTACACTGTTTTCTACAATGTTGGCAAAATTAATAGAGTACATATATTGCAAAACTCCTTGATCATTGTATAAGTAATATTTGTCATTCATATAGTAACCCAATCGTTTGTAATACAAATCAATCGAATAAGCCCATTCTGTCAAAATTTGTATACTTTTAGGACAATTTTTAACAATAAATACACCTGAATTTAATTCAAAATCGTGTTTTTGATTCACATCACCGCTAAATAAAAATGCCTTTTCTGAATATTGTTTTATAACATTCATAATATCTGGAGCATCCATATAAAAATGCGCGTCTGAATCTATATACATTACATGATCGTAGTTTTGTATATATTCTAAAATTAAAGGTAATCGTTCCCATTGCGCTGGTTTGTAGCGAAAAGTTTTTTTATCAGAACGAATGATATCATGTCCATACTTTGAACAATAAATTTTGTTGATTTCAAAATTAATATCTGCATATTCGCGAATCGCAGAATTATACCACATTACTATACATAATTTAGGAGAAGACATTGTCCTATATTTAAAAAATATTATTTAATAAACAATATGCAACAGAGATTTTTGAATGACACTCAGATTATACCCCAAATTTTGGGAAGTTGCGAGTTATTAAAAGCATTACAACAACAATTTCCTTTTGTACATTATGAAAATCCAGATTTTGTAGTACTTGTTAAATTATTTGATAAAATTGTAATTCAAGATTATCCTGATAATTCACTTATTATTTGTATTGGAGATTCACCTGCAAAAATGTGTGACATTCAATCCAAAATGAAATCTTGGCCCAAAAATACCAAGCTATTTTATTTTCCGGTCTCTAAAACGGTGCTACATATGCCTCAAAAACAATTCTACCAAGATATGGAAGATTTTGATGGAGAGGATTGGGACGAGTTCTTTGAACCCATATTGTACGATAATCTAGAAGCTCCTCATGTCGATCGTTACATCTCCTTTTTACAACAACGAGGCATTTTGGATGAATTTATTTCTGCGCTTGCTGGTACTCGTAAAATTGTTTTTGTGGATTTTATTGCCTATGGAAATTCTTTTGTTGGATTATTTTTATACCTGTTTGTTCCAATGTTGTACAAATTAGGATTTGATATGCAAAATTATACTTGTGAAGTCGTCTTTCTTGTCGATCCCTACAATGAACATCATCAAATTGCTGATGCGCTAAAATTTATGTTGCAAACATATTTTGTTCGCCGACGAATAATTTTTATTGAGGATGTTTTGAGTCCCAACAGCGCACAAGAATTAACGGATTTCTTTATGGAATCACCGGCGCGAAATATTCAACAAGTGATTGCACCGCAATATGATTATCCACAGGTTATCCCACAAAAAAAGGATTACATGCCCCTTTTGCTACTAATGTACGCCAACATCATTTTGCATCAAGAATTGCGCAAATTGTTTACCTTTCTTTAGGATTCTGGATAAAAATAAATATGAGATTCATAAACATTTAACTGTGTTGAGGTCGCAAATGCAAATATTGAATCATATTTTTTTATCCAATGTCAGTATCACAAAACTTGACACGAGATTGATTTGACATGTTTCAAATAAATTCTCTAGGCAATCCAGCTGTCATTGATGGCAAGGTATGCTTCAATAACAGATCTTTTAGCAGGGGTAGTGTAGTTGATAGTAGCAGCAGATACTTTGGGTACATAATCGAGGGCAGTTTTAGATACTAATCCAGTACCGGTCAATTGGGTAGGATAGTAATTTCCAGTAAATGGCATACAGTTGTTAGACCAAGTTCCCTTGGTGGGGAGAGAAATTTGTGGAACAATTTTGTTTACAATAGCTAATCCAGACATCTTATCTAGAATTAGTAAATATTTTTTAAAGTTTGAAAAAAATAAACAAATGTCATCAATATACAATCACATACATCATCTTTCTTTTTAAAAGTATCCATATAATCTTGAATCACTGGATCACATTCAATTAATTGAGATACTTTTTCGATCGACCAATCTTTGCGATCTTTTTTTTGACGAAAGGCAACTCCGAAACACGCCGTTTTGTAATTCGCACCAAATTCCAAAATTTTCTTGGTCGGATGACGAATCATAAAATAAGCCAAAATATGTTGTGAAATTTTCAGCGCCTTGACATTATAAATTTTGCCTGTACTCATTTGCTGTTCAATCAAAAATACATCGACGCTACTCCAAACATATTCGAGGGAATCCAAATAGGCGTGTATTTTTTTATAAATTTCCATCATATTTTTTGAATTTGTTTCTACAGTGGCAGTCGCATCAAAAATATCAAAATTTAATATATTCATTTGCTCTACAATACTGTTTTCTATGGTATCATTAATGACAGACGATAAATTTAGCTGTTGCGGATTATTTCGATAACTAACACTGCTCCATGCTAAATTTTTGAAACCAATATCAAAAGCAACAATAATCATTTACATAAAACTCGCAACTCTTTAATTGAAAAAATTTTTAAATCATTATATAAAAAATGGATTCTGTTCAAGGATTATATCAAAGACACGCTGATTTGTATCAAGCCCAATTTATTCATTCTATTGAGGATGAAATTGCGCAAGTTGACATAATTTATTATCATCGAGATTTTGGAAAAGCATTTAACAAGTATAATGAAATTGAAACTAAAATTTATGAAAAGCTTGGCACATTACATCCATTGTTCTATTTTATACATTTTAAACTTGCAAATTGTTTGATTTGGTTAAATAAAGAACAAGCTTTTGAAATGTTTGAAGATATATACTATCATTTTAGGGACGCAGAACCAAAACCAGAGTATTTTGATTTTGCAGAAGCTTGTTATCGTTATTTAGATAATCGAGATATACCTAGAGCGATTTTCTTGTTGGCACAAGAATTAAAAAAGCGAGAACATAATCATGAATCAGAATTTAGAATCATGGAGGTTTATAGCATGTTGGCAAAAGTATTATTTGAATATGAGTGTTTAGGACCAGAAAAAGATTGTGCGCAATCATTAGAAATGTATTATAATATTTACGAGTATCGAATGCAATTATTGGGACAAGAACATCCTCATACTTTAGCAGTGGTATCCACTTTACTATTAGGTCTTGCAAAGACAGAGTTGGAAAATTGGGATCGTTTTGAAGAATTATATAAAATTTATTTTACTCATGCAAATATTGATACATTGAATTACAAATATTTACAGTTTGTAGAACTTGGAATCACTGATGTTGCCGTTCTTCAAAGATTAATTAATATACTTTTGACAATCGTGGATCGTCGAGAAAAAGATTTTAATTCAATGTTGATTATTAGAAATATTTCATACGGTTATATGCTTTTAGGTGAACTTCAGAAAGCAGAAGCAGCACTAGAGAGCATTCGGACTTATAATCAAGATGATAGTAAACCAGATAATCGTCAAATCCCCATCAAAAGTTTACAACAACATTTGGGTCGCAAAAAAACATATGCCAAAAGAGTATTGAATATAATGCTGAAAAATTATATTTCTGGAAGTGGGAGCAAATTTCAAACTCAAAAACAGAAAATTTCTACAAGCAATTTGGAACAATTTCTTCAATCACAAGGAATTCAAGGCGTTGAAACAAGACAAGCAATGTTGGAACAAATTGAAAACTTGAAATCCAAGAAAATTGCTTCCATCTTATTACAAAATTTGGTACGCGGGCAAATTAGTTTTCAAGCATTTAAAAGTGATTTGGCAAAAATTCCTAAACAATTACTACAACAGTATGTTAAAACTAATGGAGGCGACCCTACTGGTTTGACTAAACAGCAATTAGTTCAACGCATCCAAGTTTTGGTTCAACAGAAAAAGCAGAGACAACAACAATCGATACCACCTCAATACAGAGGTATTAAAATAGATGACATTATAAGTATGGAGCAATTTACAATTGTCGAGTTTTTACAACAACCCAATAAAATTGTGATCCGCAAAGGTGACAAATATTTTGGGTGTGATCTTCGTCAAATGGTTCTAGGTTTTGCTGGACAAGAAGATTATTTGTTCTTTCCACGACCCAATCAATTTTGTATACCTAGAGATCAATTATTACCATTACTTCAGGATGGTCAAAATATATTTGAAGTGGATGAAAGTACAGAACCTATTGAAGTACAACTTGATAATGATTATGGAAGCTCCGTAAAGACTACTACGAATGATATTATCGGAACTCGTCTTTTGGGTTCATTAACACTACAACAAGTTCAATTAAATGATTTTGGAGGTCAGCAACAGCAACAACAACAAAAGCAGCAGCAAGTGCAACAGCAGTATAATCAACAACAAACGGCAATGATCAATCATTTATTACAAATGGGATATCGTCCACGATCAACAGTTATTCAAGCTTTACAATATTCGGGTTTTGATTTAGCTACTGCTGTTAATTATTTGAGTCCTCAGCATGTAGATTAATTTAATTCTTTTTTTTATTTAAAGAATAAAAATGGAAATAACTGTAAACAATATAGGCCAATTTAGGTTTATCTCGTCTACTTGTCCTCAAAGTCAACAAGATATAGATGTATTTTTAACTCGACCTGAACCGACTTTTCTTGATAAATTTTTCAACGCATTCGCTCCACAGGATATTCAACAAGGTGCTCTACGAACTGCCAGTATGGACGCATTGAATTACTTGATGTTTGCAAATGGGAATTGTATACTAATCATTGGAGAAATAAATAATGATGGTGTAGTGCGAATTTTATGTATAAAAGAAGGGTTAGTGCATGTTGTACAAGAACCTAATTTTGTACCAGAGCGGGTTGAATTTGCTTCGGTTCGATTGTGGAGCTATCCTATTGGTGGTGGCAGTGCGATTGGTCCTGCACTTTCAAGCAGTTTGGTTGGTCCATCAAGTACCTCAAGTAGTTCAAGTTTACCAGGAGGCTTGTTTGGTCAACCTCCTAGCACCTCAAGTTCATCTGGAGGCTTGTTTGGTCAACCTCCTAGCAGCAGCACAAGTTTTTCAGGAGGCTTGTTTGGTCAACCTCCTAGCAGCAGCACAAGTTCATCTGGAGGATTGTTTGGTCCTTTGAGGAAAAGTGTTGATGGTCGTTTAAGAAAAACCATTCAACCAAGAAGAGGTGCAACTATGGTATCTGGTGGTGGTGGTGGAGGAGGTGGTACAGATGCTACTTCTACAGGAGGTCTCCCTCAAACGATTGCAGTAAATACAGACTGTAGTATATGCACAGAAGATTTTTCTGCCGATGATCGTGAAATATCTCAAATAAACTGTGAACACGGTCCACACGCTTATCATAGTCAGTGTTTATTACGAATGCGAGCATCCGGAGCTCGCAATAGATGTCCTATTTGTAGAGATTACTTTTCAAGAATACGAGCCGTCAGAAGAAGACCGGCTGCTGCAGCAGCTGCTCCAGCTACACCAGCTGCACATACTTCCAGTAGTAGTTCAAGTAGTAGTGCAGCAGCCGCTGGAGGCGGTGGTGGAGCACTCCCTCAATCAGGTGCAGTTAATACAGACTGCGCTATTTGTACAGAGGATTTTTCAGCCGATGATCGTGAAATATCTCAAATAAACTGTGAACACGGCCCACACGCTTATCACACTCAATGTTTACAACGAATGCAAGCATCTGGAGGTCGTAGAACTTGTCCTGTTTGTAGGGATCCTTTTACAACAAGACGAGCTGTCAGAAGAAGAGCAGCTGCTGCAGCAGGAGGTGGTGGAGGCGGTGGCGGAGGTGAAGGCGCGGCTCCTTCACAACAGCAAAGAAAAATTCAACAACTTATGCGTATGGGAGTAAGTAGACAAGTTGCAAGACAAGCTTTGCAAGCAGCAGGTGGCGATGTTAATATTGCAGGTAATTTATTATTATTACAATAAGCAAATAAAATGATGTCCGATACTTGATATAAAATGCATCAAGGAATGATAATCTTCCGAAGTATTTATATTAGAATCAAATATAAAGCATTTGCAGATATAACCATAGCAATACAAAGCCAAGACAGCTAAAAATGATCCCAAAATAATAAAAGCAAGCCATGGATTGTATGAGCTGAAGAACAATAGAAAAAATCCATTGCATACAATACAAACAATTGGAAGTTTATCCAACAAATTTGTGTATATTGTGTTTTGATTATGAACAATAAAAGAAGTAATGACAAGTATTAGAAATAATCCACCATACAAAAAGTAGTTTTTACTCCAACAAGAAACAACATTTGTCAAGAATATAAACGCGCTGATACCTAGACTTTTCAATTTTTATTAAATTGAAAAAATAATTTATTCAATTAATTTGGCTCCCACCCTGGGACTGAACCAAATGATTTATTATATTGGCTCGCGATTTTATTCAAGGCATCCATCCATTTCCAAACTGTTTCTCTATCATTATCATCAAGTTGATTAGATAACCAAAGATTTTTAAAATGATTCACCTTGGAATCCGCGACGGAAGCACCAGAATATAGTAATGTATTATCGAGAAAGAATTTTTCATTTCGTGATTTGACTTGTTCTGCACAGGGTAACAAATCTCGAATAAAGCGACCCAAAACATCCGCCATGGGTACTTGATCCTTAATAAAAATACGAATAATTACAAAATCTCCTTCGTGAGGAAATTGTTCAATTAATTCATCCAAAAAACTAACAAGAACCATTCTAAATTCACGGATCAAGCTAATCTTTTTTACTTCATTATTGTCATTCATCTTTCATTTTAAATTTCCAAATCTTTAAATTGTTTGAAACAAGACAGGCTAAAAATATTAAACAGCTCCCCAAAATGTCAGTGACACCAATATTTTCATGTAAAAATATCATGGAAGTTACAAGAGCCCAAATTGGTTCTGTTGTCAAGATAAGAGCAGTATCTTCCGCATCTACAAAACTTGATATTTTGGTCTCCAACGCAATTGCAAACGCCGAAGTTATACATCCTGTATACAACAATGCTAAAATATTTTGTGACTGTGTCAAAATCGTCCAATTCAAGACAAAATCTTGTCGAAAAATTGAATAAATTAAGCTACAAGTGAATACCGTCAACATTTGAATAAACGCCATGTTTAATTCTTTTCCTAGATATTTTGATTTATATTTTTCTAGTAAAATATAACCCATTCCAAATCCCAACGGTTGTCCCAATGATTGAATAATACCGATCCATCCATTTGATGCCAAAGAAGGTAATGTAATTAAACCTACACCAAAGATTGCGATAACACTTGAAATCCAAATTGTATTTGAGATTTTTTTCCCACGTAATCCATTTAGTAATGGAACAATGATAACCGACAAGGAACAAATAAATGCACTCTTGTTGGAATCAATGCTTTCTAAACCAAGTGCTTGACTAAAATAAGCAAAGGTGACCCATAATCCAATTTCAATACCAGCCTGCCATAATTCTTTTGTAATACCAAATGACCACGGGCTAAGTGAAATTGTTGCTAAAAAAAATCGAATTGTATTCAAGGTTGATGTATCGATCGAATTTTCCAATACTTTGATCGCACCAAAATTCGATCCCCAAATCATTGCCAAAAATAATAAACCAGCCTTGTATTTTAATTTTGAATCTGATTTTGGTTGGAGAACTTCAACAGGCATCACAGGCAAACTTTGATTTTTATTGTAAAAATCTTTTGATGGGATAATTTTAGAAGATATAATTTTTAAAGGCGGTCGTGGAGGAGGTAAAGGAACAAATGCATAACAGTTGGAAAATAAGAATAAAAAGAAAAATAATTTTAGCATATTGTTTTTCTTTTAATTTTTATTCCCAACAATCAATTTTAATTACATTGTGATTTTTGATTTAATTTATATTTTAAGTAATAAAAAATGCAATATTATCAAGAGCATAAAGACGATCCAAACATATTATGTCATTTTTTGGAAACAAAGTTTGTATCGAAAAATAAATCTTTACAATTTACTTTTAATCATGTATTTAGTAACCCTACGATCGATTATGATACAGTCTCGTCTCAAAGACAACAGTCGTGGAGACAACAGTCAACTTTGGAAAATTCTGATTTTTTAGATAATTATCAAATTTTACTCGATGCCATAAAAAAATATCAATGGAATCGAGTGGATTCACTCTTTCTTGAAAAATACAATACAAAAGAGCATTTTCGATTACTATTTGCATTGTTGACAAAGTGGCACTATTCGCAAAAAATTATATCTAGATTACAATATCAAACAAGCTTGGGAATTCAACAAGTTCGCTGGGCAATGAGCCCTGATAATAAATTCTTGGACAATTTAAATAACACTCCCTATGCGAGATACAAACATTTAGGTATTTCTTTTGCAAAAGTAAAAGATTTGACGAAACAAGAATACAATGATTTATATCGCCTTTCCGTGGATTGTTATCCATTTTTACAACATAAAATAGTTTATAAAAAAGCAATAAAACTATTTGGAATTACAGAATTTACCTATGGAATTCCAGAAACTTATAATATATCAAAATGCAGCCCTGCCTATCGTCCTTGTTTGGTCTTAGGTTCATTGAAAGCGTGTACCTTGTTGAAATTTATAAAAAATTACAAGGAAAGACCATTTGTTTGTCATCATCCCGATTTGAAACAAAATAGCACATCCTTTGATACCTTTGAAAATCAAAATATCCTGGAACATTGGCATCATGATTATTTTCACATGCTAAGGGGAATCCGAACTGGAAAACAAGTATTGAGGCAAGATTTGGAAAATCAACAACAATGTCTGAGGATGATTGACAATGGAATAATGATACATGATTCACTTGATTATCAACAACAACAACAACAACAATTATAATAAATTTTTTCATTATTGTCAAATATAAAGACTATAAAATTTAATTACTAAAAATGAAAATTTTAATTCGACCCACTAAATATACCGACATTCCTGGTATGATTAAAGTAAATATTGAATCATTACCAGAAAATTATGACAAATTATTTTGGGATCAACAATTTCACATTGGTAAAGAACATTCTTTTGTAGCCGTCTTTGGTTCCGAGGTTGTCGGTTATATTTTTTGTAACAAAGATTCAATTATTTCTTTTGCCGTTCAAGAGAAATATAGAAAAAAGGGATTGGGAAGAGCGCTTTTGCAACATTGTGTAAGCACTTATTGTACCCCTGTGAATCTTTCTGTACGAGTGAATAACACCAATGCGATAAAATTATATGAATCATTTGGTTTTACAATTGAAAGAACTATTCCTAATTATTATTACAATCCGATAGAAGATGGTCATAGCATGATTAGACTACCGATGAACACACTATATCAATTGGTCAAAAAAATCAATATCATATTATAATTTATAAAAAAGGGTCTGTCTTTAATGAAAATTTTATTAAATTTTCTTCAGCCTCAGAAATATCAGGTAATAGTTTCTTATCTAATCGTGCATTGACATGGTTATGCAAGTTGAAGATCCATCGTTTAAGGGTATTGGATGAAGAAACTGCATCATATATTGGTTCAACTTGTATCCATTGCGAATAATGTTGTTGGCACAATTTACAAGGTAATACATATAGTAATGCATTAAAAAATGCTCGGTATTGTTCTTTTTGAAACGCAGTAGATCGAGAGGGAAAAGTATTACCAATACAATGTAAAAATACCCATGCATGTGCTCCCCAAATCTTTGTAAATCTCCACACATTGGGATCATAATCTCCCATAAATTTCCTCCTTCTTTTTGCAAACTTTAATATAATATCATCTCCTTCAGAACAAGACTGTAATAATCGCGGACGATTCAGACACGAGTTTATATAATTATGGAAATAAGTCATCCATATTTTGAATTTTCTGCGAGAAACAAGTTCTTTTTCTAGTGGTTTATTTTTTAACCATATTTTATAGTATACACGACAATCTTTGCAGGGTAAAACATTGCCCAGTGAATGAAAAAAATCTAGATGATGCAATTGGTCTTGCAGTGTAGGAACTTCCGGATAAACATTGACAATACAATGAAAAAACACCAATGCATGTGATATCCATAATTCAGAATCTTTCCACGCGTAATTTGCAAGCATTTATTATTATTTTTATAAAAAAATTGTACAATCTTTTTTATAATTCGATCCTCGATAACAATTACAATACACTGGTTTCGTGTCTATTTTATATTCAATATTATGATGCGTATGACCGTGTAACCAACCAATCAAACTTTCATAATCTTGAAACAAATATTCCAAATCGCTAAAGAAACAATGATTTAAATCGTTGCCCCTATACTCGGGTGAAATGGATTGGTAAAAAGGCGCATGATGCGTTAACACAATACATTTTTGTGTTGTATCACAATCGAGGTTTTGCTGTATAAATTTTACATTTTGTTCAAATAACAAGTTGGACAAAATACGACTAAATCCTTTTATCAAATTGTAATCGTTAATAAATGCTAGTTCTGAATTTGGGATTTCATCAGGTATGTGCGACCATAAAGTCGTCCCAATAAATTTAATATTATCAAATTCCCAAGTCTTATTATTCAAAAATACCACATTTGGAAATCGCTCGACAACATTATTAATTTGATGATTGACTTTTTCAAAATTAAAACCATAATATTCATGATTTCCACTCAATAACAATACAATTTCAAAGTTGGTAGCACAAAAAGACAAAAAATCCTTGTATATCTCTTCAAACGGATTCCCGACATCTCCCGCTAATATTAAAATTGGTGCGGACGGTTGAATAATACTAGGAAAATGGGCAAAGCTCAAATCTCCATATTCTAAATGAATATCAGAACACAATTGTATTTTCATTTATTTTGAAAAGTGAAAAAACCTGTAACGAAACACTTTTTGGCTATAATGAATAGGGAAATATTTTGCCTCCACACTCTTGATATACATTCTTTCGTGTCAAAAAATGTCTTCGTAATATTGGATTATCATCAACAATATCCAAAATAATCGGTTGAACATCGGGTCGTCGAAACACACGTCCCAAATACTGTATAAAATATTCTTCGGCATCGGTTGCCAAAATAAGCATATCTAATTTATCGTGTGAAAATCCAGTACCGACTTTTTGAAAAGTTGCAATCAAGATTCGCGCCGACTTGTCAAAACTTGTCTCGCCGTCTTTGAGTAGCGTCACATGTTCTCCTTTTTCACGCAGACCATCATGAATGGTTTCAATTTGATGAATTCTTTTGCTCAAAATCAGTATATTACGGTCTGCATGTTTTTGACAAATCGAGATGATATTATTATTGCGTTGTACATGATTTGTTTGGGCATCAATCACTGTATTCCATAACAATTGACCTTTGTTATCCTTTTCTGCCACAATCTTGATATTGGTTTCCCAAAAATAAACTTGATGCTCTCGAAAAAGCTTTCTTACTACTTTTCGCAGTCCAAAATATAATTCCAACATTGTATCAAATCCATCTGGACGATAGGGTGTTGCACTCAAACCGATTAAATATCGAGGGCATATATAACCAAGGGCTCTTGAAAATATTTTGGTCATGATTAAATGACATTCATCCACAATTACAAACCCAATCCCTAGCTTTTCGTAGTCTTTAGTATCGCGTTTTGCCACATTGAGCGCATTCATAATATAAAATTGACATCCAGGATTAATTTTAGTTTTGGTCGTTATTTGCTGAATTCTTGCATGGGTTCCATAAACTCTTTTAATTGTTTCAATCCATTGATCTAGCAAGACAATTTTGTTGACTAAAATAAGAGTCTTGAGCTTAATCACTCCTGCGATCGCCAAAGAAGTAATTGTATTGTGAGTTAGTATTCCATTGGCCAGCATAAAACGACCATTTTGATCCAATTCGAACCCATAATACTCACCAATACCAACTTTTTCAACTAGGATTGGAAAAATAATTTGGACGCGTTTGTGGAAATCCTCAAACACATTAAAATTATCACTAAATATAATTTGTTCAGAATTTGTGGATGGATGCAGTACTAGACCGCAAAGCATTACAGTAGAAAGTATTTTGTAAAAGTCGATCGCGGAAACACTAATTGTATATAGTGTATTCTCCTCTTTCGCCAACTTTTTTAATGCAATTCGTTGTTGTTGTAAATTAAATTCAGGACCATCAAAGTCTTGATACAATCCGTGATAATTCTCTTGTTCTTGCGCCGATAATTCAAGATATTTTTGCAATGGAATGTCAATCACTTTAAAGTCAGTATTATCCCATAGTGTCAATATATGAGATTGATTACAAGAAAATTTTAAAAATTTATTGTATTTATGCTGCACCTTGTACATTGTCTCAAATCCTCGACAAGTTGATTGTACCATCCTTTCTTGATAATCATCACCTACTAATACATCTCCAACTTTAATATTTTCAACACAAGAGGATTTTCCCGTTTTTAGTAACACCCGAGTTCCTTTTGCCAAACATTTTCCACCTCCAGGATAAATCGCCATCATACAACATCCATTTTGGTTCAACATGTCAATCGTTTCTTTAAGAATGACTTTTTGTTCTTCTCGTAATGTTCCTTGAAAGGATATCTTAATGGGCTGACAATCTTCTCGTGGTGTTCGATATTTCTTGGCAAAATAGTTCATTCCCCACTGAAAAGGTAAATAAACATAGATATCATCGCGACGTACAGTATTATATTTTGGCATGACCATCCACGGAAATTTGGCCTTTTTTTGTTTATTTTGACGCGTGTTTTCTTCAATCAAGAGATATTTTTCAAAACTTTCTATATCATTATCTTTAAGGTCGGATAAGGGTACTCTAATTGACATTTATTAATTTGTTGTCGCGAAATTAATAATACATCAGTTTTATAAAATAAAAATTTATCGGGCATTACTTTCATCTAAATAAAAAATCCAATTTTTTAATTTTGGTTGTGTAACATTTTCATAAACGGGTTGATAACCAGGCCAAATCCTATTTAGCTTCCATACATGAAAATAAACATTACATTTAATTTCGATATTTTTTTTGTACTGATTTAGATAAATAAATTGTACATTATTGGTATCGACTAAATGTACGCTATTTGCTCTTTCAATCAATTTTAACAAATATCCTGGAAATGGTGCAAGCATACTGATGTTTATAATTGGATAATCATTTTTAGTATATTTTTTCCAAAAATCAGGATTAAATGGTTCGTTTGCTTCAGAAATGTTAATGACATTGTATTTTTGATTTTTTATTTTATACTTGGCTAATAAATGGATATAAAATTTATTTTCCTGTTCAATCTCTCTAGTATACTCATAATATTCTAATCGAACATTATTAGTCAAGCCAATATAATTATAATTATCAATATGGAGATATAATGGTTTTACTTCTCCGATATAAATATTTTCTCTTGCAATTTGATGAACATTATAAAATCGATTGTGCTGATTAAAATAGAATTTTTTATCAATAGTACAGTCATTATAATAAAGTTTATGAATTTCATTACTCCATTTTGATAAATCAACAATATGATAATTAGAAAATAAAGTATTTATTTGATCATTTGTAATTTCCGATACTAGAAAAATATTCTTTTTATATAATTTGTGTTTGTAAAAATATTTATCAAAATAATCATTGAGATATCCAACCACAAAGTAAACTTTTTCATAGTAGTGTGTTAAAAAAAAAACCATCGATACAAAACAAGATGCATCTCCAATGGTTATCCATGAAGGTATTAAAATTACTCCTTTTGTTTTCATTTTTATAAAATATAAAAAATTTAAAATATTTTTATATTGTTGTCATTTAATCCTAGCCGAGGAAAATTAAATCATCTTGATCCAAATTCCAAACCCATATCCAATACCATAAGAAATAAATGCACCTGTGCATCCGTATGCTAAATTTTCCATTCCCGCACTAAATAAATTTGTTCTTGTCATAATTGTTTTGACCGCACCTACCACAAACAATGCAACAATATTTAATACAATATTAATATAAAATGCCAATTCCAAATTTTGAGTACTACTAAAGGAAATTATCGAAGGAATTGAACCAATGAAGAATAAACCACCCGATACCAACATTGCAGTCAAAGGTGTTCGTTGATCGTCCTCGGTAATACCAAACTCGATCCTCTTCATAAAATTCAATAATCCTTCCTTGTTGCTGGACATTGTATTGACAAAGTTTTCAACAAGGATTGGATTATTATTAATATTCAAATCAAGTATAAGAAAATCTCGAACCTGGTTCAACTCGACATCTAAATGTTCTTCAATATGTGTCTTTTCACTCTCAATCTCTGCATTGGTTACTTCGATTTGTGATTTAGTTGCCAAATATTCACCTAGCGCCATGGAAATACTTCCACTGATTGCACAACTTATAATTGTGAGCAATATTGAAGACCACGCAAGTCCGCTTGCATAAACTCCAATGGTCAATAAAAATGTTGATATTAAACCGTCATTAATACCTAATATAATGTCTCTCATGTAGGCTCGTTCATTTCCAAAATGATGATGATAATCCATTTTAATTGTAATGGTTTATTTCGTTAAATCAATTTAAGTAATGCTGCACTCAAAATAAAAATGTGGAGAATTTTATTTTTTATTTTTTGTTATGATATTTGGTTTTATATATCGCATATTTTGCTTCATCAAAGAAAAATGTGGTTTATACATAAAGTACATCATACAAAGGCGGAACCGAATTTTTTAGATACTTATTTGGCGCATTGGTTTGAAAGCATTTTTCAAAGCCTTGGTCTTATGGTTTCATTTGTTTTTGTAGAAGCAACTTTGAGCGATTTAATAATTGTAACTACTTTACTAAACATTCGTGGAATGATGAGACACGATGCTCGTTTCATATCACTTGTTGGTAATCATCATTTATTACATCACAAGTATTGTAATTACAATTTTGGGGAATATTGGCTAGATACTATCTTTGGCACAAAGTACCCAATCGAAAAAGAGTATAAATATGGATGGTTGTATGTTTAGGCGTACTTACACTTTGGAATCATAAGAACAAGTTAGTATGGGTGTATATCCTCCATATTTACATTGAGGAATTCCCCATTGATTTTCTTTTTCTATAATGTACTTGGCTTCATTTTCTGGAAATACTTTTTCATTACTGTATTTCTCCTTTGTTGATTTTTTTTTAGCCGAACGAACCAGTAAAAATATTAGAAATATTAGAATAATGACTGCTAAAATGTATTTTAAAAGATTGAGACCGTCTTGTCGCATTTCTTTTATAAAAAAAAACTTTTTAATAAAATGAATGCATTATTTATTGGATTATGTGTAATTATAGTTTTCATCATTATTGTGATTGTTTTGGTCATGGGAAGTAAATTGTCTGCCAAGTTTGTTGAATGTTCCAAAGGCGTCGCAAAAATTTTACAATGCAATGAAAAGCAAGCACAATGTTTCTTGAAATATTTGGCTGACAATAAAATACAACCTAAAGTTTATCAAAAAATATGCCAAGCGAAAAATAAAAAAAATCCTCCTGCGATTGCAGAATTATTCGGAGGCGAGGACATGATACAACCAAAAGATATGTATATAATGTCAGAAGCCTTGAAGCATTGTAATATTAACAATGTTTACTTGCCAACGATTCCCTACTCCTTTGTATCGTCGTTGCAATAAAATACCGTGCTAATGGTAATCCATTTGAAGGACATCTCTTGGATGGAGCTTGGAATGGAACCTTTTGTAAAATATTTTGCCAACGTTCAAAGGCTAATCTGTGAAATGGTAGACGGGCAATTTATCCACAATATGGCCAAATCGCCGCAAAAGGTATAAAATCACAAAATGAAATCGATTTAAAATTTTTAATTACGATTAAAAATTTATGCATTTACCAAGTCATCTTGAACATCTTGTAAAAAAATTTATTCCTCTCCGTGTGCGTTTCTCACTTGATCCCACCTTTTTTATTGATTTGGAGAAATGTCTCCAAGAAATTCAATTTACGGAAGCTGATATTAAAATTGTTGCACAGCAATCTGGCGTTAGTTGGAAAGTTTCATTTTGCATGCTACGAAAACACAGAGGTGATCTTGTGGAAGCCATTATGGAATTAGTTGTTTGAACTATTCAGTAGAATAAGTTTCCAATTCACGCGCGGAAGGGTCTTTCACCGAGGTAAAATTAGGCTGCCAAAAATGAGGCGTAATATTTTCATATTTTTCACCAAATAATTGATGAAAAATTTTGCGATAATAATACGATTCTTTGCTTATTGGTGTGTTGAAAGTATATTTGGTATGCTCACTCTCGTATTCCTCGCCAGTGACCTTGGATTCAATATAATTTTGCAGGCGTTTATACCAGGAATCTTCTACACTGGAAACGCCATCGGAAAAAGCCTCCTTCTGACGAAATAATACACTATCGGGCAACATATCAGGATACAATTTTCTAAAAGCATTTCGAATAAGACATTTTTCTTGTCGCTGCTTGCTCGGTACTTTAAGTTCGTCTGGAATATTTAGAAAATAATCCACCAAATTGATATCCAAATAGGGAACACGAGCTTCCAAACCACACGCACTGATACAACGATCGACGCGCAACCCATCAAAGAAATGAATTTCATTCAAAAGTTTGATACTTTCACTTCGAGCACTTTCTTCATCGGGAGCAAGTCTAAAATACAAGTATCCCATTTGTAACTCATCGGCACCATCCCCATTTAGAATTACTTTGATATCAGTATTGTCTGAAATATACTTGGCAATTGAGTATTGCATAATGGAGGCGCGAATGGTGGTAATATCATAAGTCTCACATTCGTAAATAACTCTTTCAATTTGCTCCAACGCCTCTTGGGGATCTAAATATACAATATGTGCGTGCTCACGAATTCCCAAATGATCAATGACTTGTTGCGCGTAAAACACATCGGTAGAATCACATCCTTTTAATCCAATAGAGAAAACTTTGAGAGGCGCTTTTAATAGTTTGTGAGCAATGGCAACAACCAAGGAAGAATCTAGGCCTCCTGATAGCAATGCACCAATTGGTCTATCGGAAGTGAGGCGATCTTTAACGGCTTGAATAAGACGATTGCTGATTTCACGATCAATATCTTCTGTGTTGATTGTGAACTTGGAAACACTATAAAAATACGATTGCATCATAATTTGATGATTTTTAAAATAATAGTATTGACCAGGTTCCATTTGTTTTGCATCGGGGGTGATTATACCTTTGAGTAATGATGATAATTGTAAAGTGGAGGAATCGTATCCAATAAACAAGGGTCGTACTCCGTAAGGATCACGAGCTGCATAACCTTCTATTTGATTATTTTCATCAACGCACAATAAAGTAAATGCAAATTCACCGCGAATTTCTTCCAAAACTTTTTTAATATCTTGCGCAAAATGTAAAAAAAGAGCAATAATGACTTCACAATCGCTTGAAGAGGACAATTGTAAATCATATTTGGTAACCAACGATTTCCAATTATAAATTTCTCCATTGCACATTAGATAATATGTGACATTGTCTTGCTTGACAACAAAAGGTTGCATTCCATTATCAGAAGTGTCTTGAATGGCAAGTCTGTGAAAAACCATTTTTCCGTTACCAAAAGATACAATTTTAGAAGCATCAGGTCCGCGATGTTTAATTTCTTGGTATTGTTTTTGTTGTTCAAGGCAACCTTCTTGAGAAGTTATACATAACCAAATTCCGCACATTTTTTAAAAGAAAAATAAAATTTACTATACATTATCAATTTCTAGATTATGATATCGAGAATTCTTTCACTTTGGATCTCAACAGTGTCATATTATAATTGGGAGACACATGTACATTATTCAAAGTAAGTGCTTGGATTGTTTCAGCAAAATAGCAATCCATTTCTTGATTTAAATTACCTTCATTTAAAATAAAACTACAGTGTTTGTTTTTCATACTAGAAAAAATATTACCAAGAACATTCAAATTCCATTTAAAATTAACACGATGAGAATGTACATTGACTTTGACTTGTTCAAACTTGTTACAAATGGAAGATATTTGAATTAATTGTCTGCCTTTCCAATAAAAGGGGATCTTGAGTACACCTCCTTTTATTTTGTATTGAATTAGCCAACTTTCCATTTTGTCATTCTCTTCTTCACTTGGTTTAAAATGATAGACCAAATGCTTTATAAAAAGATTTGATTTGTGAGTAATCAATAATTCCAGATCTTTGCTGGTATATAATTCAACTTTATTGTGTTGTGCAAAGTATTTGAAAAGATTTGGAAAATTTTCAAGAATGAATGGGAACTTTAAAAAAGATGCAATTATCAATATGACATGTTCTGAAATCATTTCATATTCTGAATTAAAAAACAGTGTTATTCAGTTTTTTATTATGCAATAAAAGTCATCCCTTGATTATCCATAAAATGCATGGTTGTATTATTTGTTGTTGTATCACCCATAAGATTGGTAGTTCCATTATTCATTTGATGAATAGAATTTGGTCCATGTGGTAAGTGTCTGGGAGTATCGCCCAAGGCAACATCATAGTCCACATCTCCTCTAAAGGCGCCAATACTATATGGGTATTCATTGTTCAATACATAATGATAAATATTAGTTAGCTTTCCATCCCACATTACTTCTGAAGTCAAGCCGTGACATTCGTCTAGCTGTTCATTTGTAATTATATTACCATCCTTGTCTAACGGTCCATAAATACCGTATCCATCTAATGCATAACCAAGTAATGGGGATGGACCTTTCTCGTTCTGGCAAAGGAGGCACTTCCAAGAAAAGGCATGCAAGTGATATTGCTGACTATAAGGATGTCCAAAACATTCGTCCATCGGTAGAATCGATATTGGATTATACCAAGAATCTTGGGAAGCATAGGCAATCTCAGCGTGCCAAACTGTACCGGTAAGTGTCACTCCAATGATTAAAGAATCAATTGGTTGTGGTGTAGGATTATATTTTGGATTTTTCGGCACGGTTATATCAAGATTATACGGACTGACCCCAATGTCAGCTGCACTGGCATAACCGAGTCCACCCGGAGCAATGGCATACCAAGGATAAGCTCTAGTTCCTTTTTGGATGGGGAAAATACCCATTGGTGTTGATGGTATACCATTACCATTAAAGTAACGATTGTTTTCATCACTCGTCATTGAAAATACACTACCCATAGGATCATAATAATCAGCACAAACTCTACCATTTACATAGGGAATCTTGGAAAGAACAATTGTGTTATTTTTTTGATCAACCCAGGGGTAATCACTAGTCTTTAGTTTAGTATTTGGTCCTAGTATCGCTTTGAAAAAAGGTCCCAAGTAAATCCCGCCTTTTTGGGCAATATAAGGATCAAGATTTGGAGCAGAGTTTTTTAATACTTTAAGTTTGCTTTTTTTACATTTACAGGCACTTTTGCATTCGTTACCGTGTGATTTTTTGCAATCTCTATTACTAACTATAGCAAATTCTTTAAAATTCATACTCTATAATAGTAATTTTTTTTAACAATTTTTAACATATTCGACAAAATTGTATCGTACACCAATGGGTAGTTTTTCGATAACAGATTGTGATAATGGTTCACAAGGATTTTGTGCAGCTAAGAGAGGTAATGCAAAGGTATATTCTCCAGTATATTGATTAAAGTAGGCAAGTCCCCAATAGGAACCAGTAGTTAGTCCAGCATAGTTGTAACTAAAAACTATAGCGGTGCTGGTAGGCGAAGAAGACGCAGTATTGTAATACATTCGATTAATTTTGGTAATCGAATATTTTTTTTTCCAATATTGATAGTAGGATGCGTAAAGAGAGAAGAAAGCGCAGCGAGTAGTGGCTTGACAGATGTCAAATTGATGATGGTAACCCATTCTAATTAAACGCAAGTTTAAAAATGATTGAGTCAATAATTTATATTGATTTATTTTAAAATGATACATGAATTTTATCTAAAAAAGGTTCTTCATTTGAAGAATTATAGTGTCGCAAAAAATCATAAAAATTATACTTTGGTTGATGAGATTTTATACGAAGAAACAGATGAACGCATTATTCGAAAAACTAGCTATCGTTATAATGATAATGTATTGAGTTGGTTAAAATATTTTGTGTCTGATGATTTTTATCACGGTGTACTAAACTTTTGCTCCACTTTAGACATTGATAAAGAATCTAATACAATGTTTGTTGAGGTACACGATATTTATGACAAGTATTATAGTTTTTTAGGCATCATTAAATTTGAAATCCAACAAGATAATGGAACAAAAGCAACAATTGAAATTGAAAAATTTCAGTTAAAATACGATTCCATGATACCTAATTTTGTCAAAAACAAAATGATTCAACACATTATTAATCAGTTGGAAGAAGATATTAAAATGCATGATTCCTTGTCAAGTTAGAATGGTTCAATCTTGTAAAATCCATGCATTTCCCCTTGGGTAAAGATCAAATTTTGATTAATCCAGTCTTTTTGTTGTTGCGACAGCTTGTTGAAAAGCTTTTGCCATTCTTTTTGTGTAAATCTTTTTTCAATATATTTTTCGATAAAGGATGCGACAAAAATGTCTTCTTGATCTTCCAAGTCTTGTTGGTCTTGCAAGTCTGGTAATTGTGCGACTGTAGAATCTTGTTGGTATTGCTGTTGGTGTTCAGGTGGAGGCACTGTATATAAACATCTTCCGAAGCCTCTTCGTAAACATTCATTTCGCTCCCCAAATCGAGCATATCCCGATGGAAGAACTTCTTTGGTACCACAGTATATTTTCGGACGATCTGGATCCAGAGGAACAGATTCAGCATGTTTTGTTCCAAGTTTACCAGTATATTTACATACACCGAAACCACGCTTCATACATTCAAATATAGTTGCAAATTCATCATAACCATCGGGAAGAGTTTCACTATTACCACAATATTTTTTGACAGGCATTTTTTTATAAACATTAAATTTTTTATTTTAGAAATTAAATGAAAGTTAGATTTTATGACAACGATGAAAAGCACATTGATGATATTCGACAACATTTCCCAGACATTGAAAGTATACTTGTACCAGAAACAAAACTCGATTATATACAATCAACTAATCCATTGGAATATAAAACAAAGTATAACACAATGTATCCAGGAAATTATTTTTTAGACAAAATGAAAGAGGTCGGTTATGCATGTGAAGCTAAATATACATCAAGAGCATTTACAACAGAAATGATGATTGAATTAATCGATTGGTGCTTGAAAAATTCCCAAGAAGAAAAAATTGTAATTTTTGATTGGGATCGAACTATAAGTTGTGTCGAAGGTTTTATATCTTTATATGATGTCAGGAGATTTTATCCACATTTATCAGTGGATGAAGATTTATTTCCAAAGTTTCAATTGGAATATTTAATCGGAGGTCCAGATCGTTTAGCTCGTTTGCAACTCTTATTTCGTATTCTTGATTTGTTTCAAGTCAAAATTTATATATTGAGCAATAATGCATTTGGACATCCTGAACATTCGAATTATGGATATTATCGTACAATTGTAACAAACTTTTGTCCGTTCTTTAATCTTGAAAATTTAATTTCCTCCAGGGTTACTGCCGGAATTAAATCTACAGCATTAATGAAATCTGCTCAAAAAATGTATAAAAATGCGACTATAGATGTAAGCAAATTACCAAGACAACAAAAGAAACAGCAAGCAAGAGCAAAGGTAGAACAATTAGTTGCATCTACCGACGATCGACAAAAGCAGCAAGGATTAAAACAGGTACAAAGCATCTTGACCAGATTACAGCAACAAGCACCAGCCAAAGTAAGTAGCGTGTCACAACCAGTCCAAGCTCGCGGTGGTCAACAACAAACAAAAGCACAACGCATCGATGATCAACTTCAAAAACGATTATCTGGTATTCAACAACTTGTGAATAAATTGCAGCAAGGTTGGCGCTCGTCCTAGATTAATTTTTTTTATTGAAAAAAAATTTGTAAACATAAATGAAAGTTCGATTTTACGACAACGATTTAGAAATTGTTGAAGGAATTCGTGCAAACCTTCCACAAATTGAATGTATTCATGTAGAAGAAGTAACACATCCTTTTGTAACCCATCCTAGAGATCCAATGATATATTCAATTAATTATGAAACAGCTTTTCCGGAAAGTTATTATATTGATATTTTAAATTCAAGTTTTGCAAAATCAAAAGATCAACGAATAATACCATCACAAGCCATAACTGATGATTTAATAATTGAATTAATTGATTGGTGTTTACAAAATGCTTTGGAAGAAAAAGTTATATTTTTTGATTGGGACCGAACATTAGCCTGTACTGAAGGTTATTTACCAATGTATACAATATTTTCTAGATTACCGGCTATCAATCAAGATTTATTTATACAAACCCAATTAGAATACATTATGGGTGGACCAATTCGTCTTGCAAAAATTCAATTAATGTTTCGCATTCTACATTTATTTCAAGTTAAAATTTTTATAATGACAAATAATCAAGGAGGTTTGTCAGGCTTCCCCTCCTATCCTTATTTTTGTCAATTTGTAAAAATAGTCGATCCATCTTTTGATTTACAACATTTAATTTATAGTGGTGCTAGTAAAGTTCGTGGTGGGAAATGGTTTCAATTATCCAAGCCAAAAATTCGACAAATGTATAAACAAGCACCTATAGTTGTACAAAGATTACCAACACAAAAAAAACAACAAGCCAGGGTTAAAATACAACAATTAAAAGCTTTGACCGCTGTACAAAAACAACAAGGATTAAAACAAGTTCAAAAGATTTTGTCACAAGTGGTACAGAAGGCGTCATCAACAATGCCGTAAACCGCGTCCATTATTCACTAGGCGATGAAATACTAATTTTGTGTCCAGAGTGCTCGTATTCTTCCTTATTCCATTGTTTTTTAGGTGTTACCGGAACTTCCTTGAAGCAAAGTGGACATTTTGTGTGTTGATGAGAGATGGCTTGTTCCATACAATTTTCATGAAAAGTATGTTTACACGGTAAGTTGTACACTTTTCCTTGTAAAGTTTCCAAGCATATAAAACACTGTTTTTTGGAACAATCCGAATCATATGGAACACTCTCCAAATTAATCTTGTATTCATTCGTTTTTTTAAATAATTCCTGATTATAAGTATCCATACTATTTTGAACAGCTTCATTGAAGCGATCGCCCTCTAGTAAATTGTCAAAGATCACACTAAATACATTCGATAAGATATTAGAAGAAGGATCATTGCTAGTATTGTTAAGTATAGGAATGAATAAACTATCCGAGGGTAAAAAATAGAAAGGATCATTGACATCTCGGGAACTCATTTTACATTATAGTATTTTTTTTTAAACCGGTAAAAAAAAATTAAACTAAATATAGAAAAGAAAAAATGATATCCAAAGAATCCAGGCCCTGGGGAGAATTTCACATCCTTTATGATGAAGATTGTAAAATAAAGAGACTCGTTGTTTTTCCTCAAAAAAGACTTTCTTTACAAAGTCATTTACATCGCAAAGAATTTTGGCTTGTAATTAAAGGAGAAGGTAAAGCGCAGCTTGACGATGAAATAAAGGACATTAAAGAAGGAAGTATTATTGTTATTGAAAAACAACAAAAACACCGATTAATGAATGACAAGGATGAGCATAATTTGGAAATTATTGAAATTCAAACAGGAAGCTATTTTGGAGAGGATGATATTGTTCGTTATGAAGATGACTTTAAACGAGTATAAGCTAATACAATATCGATTGTTGGATTTGATAAATCAGTATGGGTGTCATCTGAAAACTCATAATAAGTGCCCAAATGGTATTGACGAGCCAAAATTCTGTTTTTCGGTAGTATATCGTACAAAAAAGACTCCACCCTATATATAATAAATACGGTACAAGCCAGCTAAATGTCGCCAATTGAAACGATTGTGCATTATCTTTTGGTGTCGTCTTCCAAGAAAAACTACTGATACCGATTGACTTGACCAAAAATACAAACAATACCCTTTGCAACATTGGAATCATGAATAAAGTCTCTTGAATGGATGTAATGATTGTCAATGTTGGTATTTTTCGATGAAGATAAAAAAGCATTGCTCCATACGCGACACAATATGGAGTAAAATACAATGCATACATCTTGTTGGTTAATCCACACATAAAGGTAGAGTTTATATAAAAGCTTAGTAATGGACATAGCATCAAGACTACAAAAAATACGGAAATAATAGGTGAAAGCCCTGAAAATAAGTAGATCCATTGATGGATAAAAGGTAGTTTCCAAATTCTAAAAAAAGATTTTGAAAATATAATTTGTAAACCACCCATTGCCCATCGAGAACGCTGATTAAAAAAATCAACCAAAGTAAATGGAGAATAACCACAAGCTAATATATCTGGACAATATTTAGTTTCGATTTTCATCGAATGCATCAACAGTGAAGTTTTAAAATCTTCCGTCAAGCTTCCTGTCTGAAATCCTCCAATTTTTGACAAGACACTACGCTGAAAAAGACAATTTGTTCCACAGCACGGAACTCCTAGATAAAATTCATTCCACGCGCGCAACACAACTTGATAAAAAAAATAATAATGTTGTCCCAAAAAATCGAATCCCTTGATATTTTCAAAATGCTGGGGACTCTGTACAAATCCATAATGTAAGTTGCCATCCTTATACAAATAAGGAACAAGAGTTTGTAGAATTTGGGGATAAGGTGCCATATCGCAGTCTAAAATTAAGACAAGATCTCCCGTGTATTTGTATTCAGAGCCATCCATTGCAAATAGTGTATCATTTACATTTCCAGCTTTTGCGTGACCATTTATAAAAAATCTTGTCTTGTAATGTATTGTTGGATATTCTACAACCAAAGATTGTAATTCATCATCTTTGGCATCATCGGATATGACAACACATAATTTGTCCTTGGGATAATTAATGCCCGTTATTGCATCCATGGTTCGTTGAAGAACTGTTGTTCCTTCTCCACATGTTGGCACAATAATCAAGACAGGAGGGTATTCGGGGGTAGGGGTGGCTTGTTCTACTGATGAAGATGACGCCTTGGTACGAGATCTTCTAGTTCCTTCGACAAGAATAATCATATTAATAACTCCCAAAACGAGAACAAATGATTCCGCAAATAAAACAGTTAAAGGAAATGATGAAAAACAAACAGTTTCCCATCTTTTCATCAAATAAAAAAAACAAGGTACAAGTAAAAATACTGAAGACCATGGAAACATTTTAGAGAGGATTTAAATTTGGTATTCAAATGTTTAAATGGATCAATTCTTGAATTTCTAAATATCGAGATTCATTTTGACAGCTTCTAATTCTTTGCTTTTACCGGTCTTTTCAAATCCCAAGCGTTGATAAAACTTTTGAGCCAATACATTATCATTCACAACCATCAATTGAATTGTTTTTAATTGTGGTATTGCAGTTTTAATGGTCAATCGACACAAGTCAAAAAGGAGAGTGCCATACCCCTGAGATCGGAACTTTGGATTGGTACAAAAATTCCATAATTCAGCCTTTTGTCCGCAAATACGAATAGTCAAATATGAAATGATTGTACTCTTCAATACTAAATAAAAACAAAAATCATTGGTGTCATGATGACTTGATGCATCAATTTTAAAATCATTATAATCCTGTTCGGAACCAAAACTGGTGTGTAAAAGCTTTGCAAGCTTTGGAATCAAATGTTTTGGTTGTTGTTGCCATTTTTTATAAATTTTTAATTGTACCATGATTTATTAAATTAAAAATTAAAAACTTTTGTTGGCAATTGATCCTCTTAACATTGGATGATAACTATATAACTCTGTACTTGGTAAGGAAAAAATTTCAGGTTCTGGGTTCTTATCGTAAAAAAGACATGTTATGTTTTCTTCGACTGTGGGGACCGTTTCAGGAAATAAATGAAAAAGCAGAAATAATATCTTTTTACATAGCTCTTGTCTCTTAATCACAACATCTTGTGTTGGCTCTTTGAGTTCTAATTGAAACATGAAGATACTTTTGAACCACTCTTTATAATTTATTTTTTTGAGTGATAAAAAAGGCAATAATTTCAACAGTCTATTTTCAAGTTTTCTCTTGAACTGGTCTAAAATTGGGTCCAAATCTTCATCATTAAATATTGCACTTTCATATAATGATTTATGTTGATCGTAAACTTCTTCCACAATTGTCATCAACTGTTTTTTAATGGTATCACTACGACTTTGTTCTGTAATATAGTTGCAAGATTCAAGATGTGGTTTTAAAATCGTTGTCAAATTTTCAACTGAACATTCTTTAAACCCAATATAAAAATGTTCAATAAATAATCGTGGAATATTTAATTCTTTCATTTCGTATTTACGAAGTTTACAAAATGAACAATCCATTTTATTTTCCTTTTCTAATTGTTGAAAAAGAATGGCAAGTTGCTTGAATTGTAAAGATATATTTTCTCGCCTTGCTGCATTTTGATAAACATGTTGTATAAAATTTAAAATTTGATGATCCAACATGTAAGGACACCCTTCCCAGCTTTTGGGAACTTCATTTCGATATTCAATTTCCCAAAAGCCCGGTAATGGCGTATAAATTAAATCACTATTGATTTTAAAAAATCCATGCTTTTTAGGTTCATTCGATTCAACCAAATAAACTTGGTTAAAATCTGGAATAAAATGAATGTCCCATAACATTTTACAAAATGTATATTGAAGAGTTTCTAGTATCGTGTTGAATTCATTTGTAAAAGAGAAGAACCTATTAAACTCCATTTATGATGTAGTTTCTAGTTTCTTAAACCGTTTAATCGAATTTGTTGAAGCTTGGAATATTCCCATCCGTGGTTACACATTGGACACACAGATCTAGTCTTGAGCCATCGTTGAATACAATCTTGATGAAAAGCGTGATTACATTCCCCAAAAGCAACGGTAAAACTTGAAGTATCTTCCTTATTGGAATCAAATTCAATCGATGGCTCTTCTAGCGAGTTTCGACAAATCGCACAAGTATCAATATTAAGTTCCCATGACCATTTGGTAACGGGATTCCAACTTTTAACAGTAAATGTAGGTTGCATTTAAAGGTAGTCATTAAATTTAAAATCAAGTTCATTTTTTAACTCAACCAAGCCAAGATACATAAACCATTGCCTCCATTGGATCCGCTTTTGTTAGACAAACTTTTATTTCCTCCATAACCACCTACACCATATGAGGGAGCACTTATAGTATTCCCTGTTTGTAAATTCCCAGCACCACCATATAAACTGTCTGTAATATTCCATCGCTTTTTGTCAGTCGTCAGAGTCGTGGAAGGATTTGCAGTAATCGTAACTTTTGAAATATTTTCGGTAATCATTGAACCATTCCCTGGTTTCCCAGTTGGAGCGGAATATACCCCACCATAACCCCCACCAGAACCGCCTGTTCCAACTGTAATATTATAAATTGCACTTGAATTAGTAAATTGTCCAATTAGCACTTCACCACCTTTCCCTATGGTACCACTAGTCCAACCATTATTATTGGTAGCTGCGTCACCTCCATCTCCTCCTGCAATAAGAAGGTAATAAATTACTTTTGTTCCATTAAACACAAAATTACCACTTTTGGTAAACGTTAGGGTAATATAATTTGAATAATCGCCTTTACCATATCCAATCGTGGGAGTATTGTCGCCTGAATACTGAGCAAACCAAGAAGACGAGATTGGCATCGCAGACGGTATCGCAGACGGCATCGCAGACGGCATCGCAGACGTCATCGATGAAGAAGCTTGTGCATAAAACTCGCAAGTTTCAGTATCTTGTTGTGTTTTGACTATGGATGTAGGATTTTCATTAAAATACGCGTTTTGTAATTTTGAATAATTCATGTTTATTAAAAAATGAATTTTTTATTTTTAACTTTTATGTAAAAAAAAATGAAAAGATTCTTTACAACACTAACCAACAATCATAATGCAAAAACTGCCTTTCAAAAATCTTGTTACTACAAGATTAACTTTAAAATACCTGAAAATGCAACCGTATACCAAGCTGTGCAAAAATTTGCCGCGTACAATATTGGATGTTTGGCAGTCACAAATAATGATAAAGTAGTTGGAGTAATTTCAGAGCGTGATTATATTACTAAAATTGCTTTACTTGGCAGATCATCAAAAGAAACAAAGATTAGTGAAATTTGCACTTTTGAACCCAATTTGTTGACTGTCAAAGAAAATGATAGTATTCATCTGTGTATGAATAAAATGTTGCTCAAAAATACACGACATTTGTTGGTACTGGATAATGATGATAAAAATGTCATTGGCTTGTTATCCATTAAAGATTTGATCAAAGAAGTACTGGGAGAAAAAGATGAATTGATTAAAAAATTGGGAAATTTTAATGTTGGAAAAGGTGGATATTTTGAGCAATATTAAACTTGTGCTTGATAATTTATTGTGGATATTTTATTTCTAGTTATAAAAATAAAATGGATTATTCTTATGATTCGGATGAAAATATTGTACACTGGAAAGATTTGACAATGGATGCTTTTGATTTTTTTACTTTTGATTATTTGACAGCAAATGTATTGAATGAAAATGCACACAACCGATTTAAAATTATTTATGAGTCTCTCATTCAGAGCGAGAGTGATGAAATAATGTTTCTGTGTGCATTATTCAATGCTTATGCATCTGTCAGCGAAGAGAGGCAAATTGCAACCCAATTACAGAGGGAGTTTGATAAGATTCAAAAGAAATGGAAAATGAAATTTCAGCAAGGATGTAGCAAACAAATTTCTTCCAATTTGGCAAAAATACTTGCTCATAAAAAGCAAAAGCAGTCAAAAACGCGAGGCATCAACAAACAACAACTCGGTAAAACTAAACTTGTATCCGGTCGTTCTCCTGTAGTTCAAACTACCATAAAGCATTTTATGGATGGTGGTAGACTCGAAGGAACCACTGTCAATGGGATATTTGAGGGACCGGCAATTGAATACGATCCAGAAGGTAATTGGTTAGAGGGAACCATGGTGAATGATATTTTTCAAGGACCTGCAATTCGATATTATAAAGATGGTGGTACATTAGAAGGAAGCATGATGGAAAATAAATTTCAAGGCCCAGCAATTGAATGTGATAATGTGGGTAATCGATTAGAGGGAATAATGGTTAATAATATATTTGATGGACCAGCAATTCAATATCATCAAGATGGTAGTCGAATTGAAGGAACTATGATTATGGGAAAATTTCAAGGTCCCGTCACGAAACATTACAAATACGGCGATCGATTAGAAGTGTCAATTATTAATGGGAAATTTCAAGGAAAAGCGATAAAATATTTTTCTGACGGTAGTAGAATACAAGGGACCATGGTTCGTGGTAAATTTGAAGGTCCAGCGTTTGAATATACACACGACGGTCGTCGAATCAAAGGAAGTTTTGTAAATGGTAAGTTTAAACCACTCAAAATTCGTTAAGGACTAGTATAAACCTTGGAATTGGAAGTCTCTTGAAAGTTTTTGATATCTGAATAACAAGGTAATATCGTAGTACAAGGATATTGAAAACAAGTTGTGGATTTTTCAAACAATGCTTGATTGACGTCATTCGTTGTATCAATGGTTGATATTAAAGGGCTATAACCCGCTTCTCGGTCCCATATATTTGGATGCATATCAGCGGCAACGCCTCTAAAAAATCGTTGATAAGGAAATACATTGACATCTGTTTTTGTTTTAAATATAATATTGGGATTTGGAAAGTAAGGTCCTTGTGAATTAACTTTTTGTCGAATTTGATATTCAATTATGGATTTGTTACTCATTTTATTACAAGCAATTTTGTTCTAAAAAATTAAATTTTAATTAAAATAAATGGAAACAATAACCTTTATAACGACAGGTGATTGGGGAATGTCATCATTATTATACCAGCAAAATAAAAATAACTTAAGCAAACAAAAAGATGTCAACTTTTATGTACTACTTGGGGACAATTTTTATCCGTCTGGAGTAAAAAGTACAGAAGATCCTCAATGGGAATTAATGTATAAACCAACTTTTCCAACAACAATTCCATCCTTTGCAATATTAGGAAATCACGATTATATTAATGATCCTCACGCACAAATAAAATATTCTCAAGTTGTTCCTAGTTGGAAAATGCCATTTTATTATTACGATATGTTGATCCACTTGTCTAAAACTGAAACGGCGCATTTTATATTTTTAGATACTTGTTTATTGGCGGAAGATATTACAATTAATTTATTGAGACATACAAGCCCATTATCGGTTTCAAAATATTTACAAATTGTTCAACAATACCAGAAAAAGCAAAAAGTATGGTTGGAAAATGTATTAAAAATGAGTAAATCAAAGTGGAAGTTGGTATTTGGACACTACCCAGCTTTTTCTAATGGACCTCATCAATTATCAAAAAGATTACAAGAATTTCTTGTACCCTTGTTGATGAAATATAAAGTTGATTTTTATGTATCTGGACACGATCATAACTTGCAACACCTCACAAAAAATAATATAAATTATGTTATTGCAGGCGCATTTTCAAGTTATTCACCTAGGAATCCAGTAATGTATGAACATTTGGGATCTAGATTTCAAGCTAGCCAAGGTGGATATGCTAAATTTAAGATTGGATTAAATGAAATTCGAATGCAATTTATTGCAAATAATAATAAAATTATTTATGACTATTTATGCAGCAAATTGTAAATCCATTAAATCAGTGGCAGTGTTTTGAGCCTTGTTGTTGTAAAACTTGAGCCAAAACTTGTCATAACTAGTTCTGATTTTTCTGGCATTATAAATACTGGAACATTCAGTGCATGGAGTATATAAATCTTGGGTAGTATTGGCAGCAGAGTTGATTGGCATAGCAGCACAGTTGCTGTTATTTGAACATTGATAGTTTTCTTGAATAGATGGTTGTTGATTTGACATTTTTTATTTTAGAAAAAAAATAAAAAAAATTTTATTTTAGTTTTTTTCAATACCGAAAAAACTAAAATAAAAATCTAGAGTTTTTTAATTGATTCCCACGCCATTTTTGTTGTTTTCAAATTATTGTAGACGTGCGTATAGTCTTGATAATAGGTATTTGTGTCGATTTCATTTACGCGTGAAATGTACCAAAATAGGGATTCCAATGCATATACTGCAGCCCAACACGCTTGTGGAGACCCTTCCAAAATATATTGATTCGTTTGAGGTTCATAATCGATTCCAGATAGTCCAAAATTTTGATACATGAGGATCAAATTGTTTTTTCGAGGTCCTAATATTGCACCATTACAGGTTTTTAAGCACTCCAGTAGGGGAATTGATATGGTGATCTTGGAAACTTGAAAGCCCGTTGAATCAGCACCGCAGATTGAAGACCAGAATGGATGATATTGAAAAAAAGATTGCATTTGTACCTGTATTTTTTTTGTTAAAAAAAAAAAATATTAGAATCGCAGAAATTTTAATTTTAAAATGTCGCTGAAAAAAAAAAATCATTTTTTACTTTTTTACAATTAATTTAGAGTCATCAGGTTATAGCAAGTTTTTAAATCTTTGTATGAGTAATGAATTGTATCAAAATGAAAAATAGAGGGGTCCGTCTTGTTTTGAGAATGAGTCAAACGATGTTTAATTTTTTTTGAAGGCTTCAAGTATCCAGCATTGTAATACGATGAAGTTGTGCTTTGAAAAATTAAATTTTTAAAATCTAGAATCATATCTGTATTATTATCTTGTTTTTCAAACAATGTTGCAAAATAGCATTGATCATCTACATCTTTTGGCCATGGATTATTTTCCAATAAATTCGATAAAAATCCAGCTTGGCCCATATAAGTTCCAGCACAAAGGTAACTATAACTTTTGGTATATGGATTCCACCTCTTGGGATGCGTGGTCTTTTTTTCACACATTTCACATTCTAAAGGCCAACAATAACTTACGCATCCAAATACAGCTTTACAATTCATCGACTTGAATTTGGAAAAAATTTCCTCCTTGGATCCTAAAACAATTACATCAAAAGCGTCTAACGATAAAACAATTGCATCGGGATCCAGTGTCTTGTAAAATTTTTTCCAGGCCAAAAGTCTTTCATTCCAAGTAAATATCTTTGGCGTCGACAATACAAAAATATCTCTATTTTTAAAATCAGATCTGTATAAAGTTTGTTTTAGTAGTTTCAAGCGTGAATCTTTAGGCGTGTTAGTTACAATCACGACATTTATAGTTGGTACATATGATTTTTTCGCAAGCACACAAATTAGGATTATTACGATTGCTAAAATAACAACGGAAATGAAAATAATGATGGCTAAAAATTCCATTTATTAAGTGTGGAAATTTTTTAAATGTTTAATAAAATATGAAAACAGAAGATATTTTATCCTTGGGTAGAGCTATATGTTTTGGATTGTTGGCGCCACTCATCTTTATTAATAACTATATACAACAGCGATTCGCCATGCCGCTTTTTTTTCAATTGATTTTATTAACGGGTTATGGATTTGCCATATCTTATAGTATCATAAAGCATACAACTTATGCAATTTGTTTGTATGGGATCGCCTCTTTATTTATAATTTTGAATTTGTTATTTACAATTTTGCATATTGTGTATCCATACTCTGTTAAATTTTAAAAAATTTTATATAATAAATGTATAGACAGCAAAACATTCATTGCTCGTTTGATTCAAAAACATGGTACTTGTGTCCTTATTTATTGACCATTTTTATAATCTTTATTTTCTTGTTTATATACTCCTTACGCGTTGTTATCAAATGCACTTCCATGATCACCGACCCTCAATTTAACGAATCAAAGTATAATATTCAATTGAACGAATTGTTTACTTTATACATTATTAACATCATTGTTACTTTTATTTCCGTTTTTGTCATAATTTATTTTATAATGAAAGCCATGCCAGCAACAATCAATGAATTTCTTTTAAGTAATACCATCGGCTGCGTCTTTGTTTCGTATATTTTTATTGCTTCCATTTTTACATTGTCAATATTTAGAAAACTTGAATCCTCTTCAAAAGATATTTTGGTTTTTATTGTTTTGGCCATGATTGCCTCCTTTGTAGGTTTAGTGTTTTATATTACTAAATTAGTCCACACTTCTAAAGAAATTCAACAATATCGACTTTAAGTTTTATTTTGATTGCAATAAAATAATGTTGGGAATCTGTTGTATGACGATGCAACCAGAACATTTTTCATTTTGGTTGAATCATCATTTAAATATAGTTGGTGTCAATTACATTTTACTACGAGTTGAAAATACATTACTGCAAATTCCAACCGAATTTTCAAATAAAGTCATCATTTGTGAGCAACAGCAAATTCAAAATGCAAATATTGACTCGATTATTCGGCAACAAGAAAGACAAAAAAACTTTGTTAATTGTTGTTTGTACGATTATTGTCCAGGGCTGGGAATCAGATATTTATTGCATATTGATGATGACGAATTGTTAATGGTCGGGAAGCACATTGACTCAATTCAAGAATTGTTGGAAAAAAATTTTTGCAAACAAGAAATACAATACTTGCGTATACAAAATTATGAAGCCGTCTTACGATTCACTCCTCAACACCAAGAATATTTCTTTCAAACATCATGGTTCAAAAATGCCAATAATGAAGATTGTAGAAGCTATAAAAATGGAAAAAGTATTGCATTTGTCGGTCGAGGTAGTATGTGTAATGGTTGCCACACTTTTACAGGCAATTGGCTTAAACTTACAGAGGAAGATGTCATAATTGCTCATTATGATTCTATTACTTTTGATAAATGGAAGATTAAATTCAACCATTTGAAAAGTATGACCCAAATTCCAAAATCCATATTTCCTTTTTATCAACAATCCATAGAGTTGTTTTTGATGGGCTCTTCGGAGGAAAGCTTGTACAAATTCTGGAAAAGTGCAGTTAGTCAGTGCACCAACCCAATCAATATTACAGTAAATTATCGATTTTTTATAACTTGACTTTATATAGATAAAATGTGTTCTAAACAACAAAAAAGAAACACTCTCCAATGTTTAGCTTTTGGATCTCCTTACCAAACTTCCATCAATTTACAAATGTTTTTTGGGCTTGGTGAAAAACCAAATGGTCAACGAATCACTGAAAAAGAATTTGAAGAATTCTTTATCAAGACGATTTTGCCAATTTATCCAAGCTCAACAACATATACTGCAACCGGATATTATAAAGATAATCTTGGAATTCCTCAAAATAATATCACCAAAGTTTTTCAAGTTTTGACCCGTGATTCCGCTTGCAAAACCAAACAAAATGCTGCTTACATTAGCCAACAATTTTCAGCACAATTTGGTCCCAATAATTCGCCCTTTATTACACTAAATTATAGCAATGCTGATTATTCTACCTAGGTAGAGTATCTTTTTAATAAGGCTGGTATAGATGGTTTATTATAATGTTCATACAAAAACCATCCATTAAGTATTAGCAAAGCGATTCCTAAAAATAATAAAAAGATTCCAATCCCTTTTGAAATTGGTATTCTCTTCTTGGAGAAAATTCCTCGAATAAACTCGATAAAAGTATGTGTATGAATAATGAGAATGAGTCCAAGTAAAATTAGTGAAAAAATTGGGAACAAATGAAATTGTTCTTTTTTGACCAAAATGGATATCGCCATGAAAAATAAGAGGGGAATAATGACAAATACATAAGTATATAAAATTGCTAAAGGTTGCATTTTTTATTTAGAGTGAATAAAAAATGAAAAAAAGTTTTCTTTGGCGTGTTTAATAATAAATTATGGATAATTATGTTGAAATTTGGAAAATGAAAAAATTAGTCAAGCGACTTCGTGATGCGCGTGGTGCTGGAACTAGCATGATTAGTCTGATTTTACCACCAGGTTCTCAAATTGCACTCACCAATCGTATGTTGACGGAAGAATATGGAACTGCGACCAACATTAAATCGCGAGTCAATCGTCTTTCCGTTTTAGACGCCATCACCAGCACGCAACAACGACTTAAACTTTATAATAAATGTCCTACAAACGGTTTACTATTGTATTGTGGAACGATTTTGACAACCGAAGGCAAAGAAAAGCGTGTCACGATTGATATTGAACCCTTCAAACCCATTAATACTTCCCTGTACATGTGTGATTCAAAATTTCATGTCGACTGTTTAAAAGATCTATTGGAAGATGAAGATATTTTTGGATTTATCATCATGAATGGTGATGGATCGCTTTATGGTACGATTCAAGGAAGCACTCGCAAGGTGTTGTATCAATTTTCGGTAGAGCTTCCGAAAAAACACGGACGCGGTGGACAGAGTAGTGTTCGTTTTGCTCGATTGCGTATGGAAGCAAGACACAATTATTTACGCAAAGTTGCAGAATATGCAACTCAATTTTTTATTAGTGATAACAAGTGTAATGTAAAAGGCATTGTGATTGGTGGTTCTGCTGATTTTAAAACTGAACTTTCCAAATCGGACTTGTTTGATGCGCGTTTGCAGGCAAAGGTGTTACAAATTGTCGATATTGCATATGGTGGTACTGCAGGATTTAATCAAGCAATCAATTTATCGACAGAATGCCTTGGTAATATTCGGTACATCCAAGAGCGCAAATTAATCGTCCAATTTTTTACTGAAATTCAAATAGATAGTGGAAAAACATGCTTTATGCTCGTTGATACAATGAAAGCCCTAGAAATGGGCGCCGTAGAAACTTTGTTGGTTTGGGAAAATTTCCCCGAGGAATGTAAGATTGTCAAAAGCAAGGAAACGGGAGAAGAAAGTCTTCTTTTACCAAAAGAAGAATTGGATGAATTTAAATTTGAGCTTGTCGAAGAAATTCCATTTATTGATTGGATTGCGAATAATTATACAAAATTTGGCGCAACATTGGAATTTATTACGGATTACTCACACGAAGGATCTCAATTTGTTACAGGATTTTCTGGTGTAGGTGGATTGCTACGATGGAAAGTAGATTTTGAAGAGTATGTTCCTGAGCAAGAAGACGACGAACAAGATGACAAATTTGAGTATGTTGAGGATGAGGATATATGGTAAAAACATTCGTTGTGAGAAAAAAATTATTATTCGCTTATTATAGATGAATTATAACAAGTTTTTCCCAAATATTCCGGATACTATTAAAACTGTCTTTGAAGTTGGAGCAAAAGATTGTAAAGATTCAATTACTTTATCGTCTCATTTTAATTAAGCAACTATTTATTCTTACGAACCAAATCTATTTATGGAACAGGTTTGCAGAGAAGCAGTAAAAAATAATCCTCAAATTGTTTTTTTAAATTATGGATTGGCTGATAAAGATGATATTCGAGAATTTTTTGTATTTGCTCCATCTAAACAAATAGATCCACTATCAATTGGTGCTTCAAGCTTTTATCAAAGAACTGATTACGAAAAAAATCAAATTCCATTACCACGAAAATTGTATTTGTCATCGATCGATTTAGAATGTAAAAAATTCCATATTGATTCCATTGATTTACTGGGCATGGATATTCAAGGGTATGAACTATTTGTTCTACAAGGAGCGTTGGACATTTTAAAAAATATAAAATATATTATTCTTGAAGAACCGAAAAGAAATGAAATAAAACGATCCAATGAGCTTAAAACTGGTATTATTGATGAACCCTATATTGGGTGTCCTGATGCAGAACAAATAATGAATTTTTTGAATAAACATGGTTTATACGAAATTGCAAGGTATGAAGAAAACCTATTTGAAGATAATGTTTTATATTAAAGAATTTGATTTCAGTTTGATACCAAAAGTAGAATTGGATGAAGCTAAATTTGAGGTCGTAAAAGAAATTCCATTTATTGATTGGATTGCGAATAAATTATACAAATTCGGTGTCACTTAAAATTAATTCGATGGTTCAAAAAGATTTTGTAAAGTTTGTCGAACGAATAATCCTAATTTTTATTTTGGTCTTGGCAATAATGTTTATATTAAAATTTTTTACGGGATTGCATACTTGAGTGTATATTCTCTTGCCAAAGCATCATATTTTGAACGATCATCGTGAAACATTTTTGCAATTTCTGGAACAAGTGGATCATTGGGATTCGGATCAGCTAAGAGTGAACATATTGATAGCAAAATTTTAGAAACGGTCAAAGCCGGACTCCAAGAATCTTTCAAAATATCTAAACAAATACCTCCATTGGAATTAATGTTGGGATGATAAATTTTAGTAACAAAGGAAACTTTTGGTGGTTTAAATGGATAATCAGTTGGAAAAATCATTAATAAACTAAATACACCATTTTCATAAGGAGTATCTGCAGGGCCATTAATTTTGGCATTCCAAGTAAAAAGATCATCACCTGAAGGAGAAGCTTCACATTGTGTGAGAGGTTCTTTCATTAGTTCATCCAATTCTTTGTTTAATCGTTTTAGTGCCATTTATTTTTATAAAAAAAATGTTTTTATAAAATGGATAAACGATA
>Ga0164295_10000163_pt1 | contig 56035 bp, 45 predicted proteins | sample GEODES006metaG_FD_111798 | JGI IMG/M metagenome (GOLD analysis project Ga0164295, IMG submission 111798) | Oligotrophic lake water microbial communities from Sparkling Lake, Wisconsin, USA - GEODES006 metaG | ecosystem: Environmental > Aquatic > Freshwater > Lake | place: USA: Sparkling Lake...
CGGAACTTGTCGGCCAGTGCGCCAGCGTCGAGGTCGGAGTAGTTGTCGTGTTCGTAACGGCGGACGGCGACCAGTGCGTCGACGACAGGATCGCCGAGGATCGTTCGCATTCGTTGTGAGCCACCCATAGCCGCGATGACATCGGACTGATTATCGGAAAGCTGAACCGCACCGGCAGCGCGGCGTTTGGACTCGGTGAGCGACTTGGGGTCGACGGTGATCTCTGGTGGTAGCGCCGTGTTGTTCTCGATGCCGTCCAGGGCCAGTCCGAGGATCGCGGCGGTGGCCAGGTAGGGGTTTGCGGATGGATCGATGATCTTCACCTCGACATGTGCCCCCCGGGGATTGCCGTACGTCGCCGGCATGAAACGCACTGCGGCCTCTCGGTTCTCGGTGCCCCAACAGGTGTAGGAACCCGCCCAGCTGCCGGGTTGCATCCGCAGTCCCGAGACGATCGAACCGCACAGAACAAGCTGGGCTTCGGCCAGACCGGAGACGACACCGGCGATCGCCGCGGCACCGTCCGTGGTGAGGCCGTGTGCGCCGGATCCTCCGGAGAACAACGGTTTCTTGTGTCGGCGCAGCGAGAAATGTTGATGGGCGCCCGACCCGACACTGTCGGCGAACGGCTTCGGCGACAGGCTCACCCGCATGCCGTACCGACGGGCCACTCTGCTGATCAGGATTCGGGACAGAATCAGCTGATCGGCCGCGGCGACCGGCGAACGGGGCGAAAGCGAGATCTCGAACTGGTTCACACCGTATTCGGGATGGAACTGTTCCACCCCGACCCCCGCGCGCTCCATCGCAGCCATCGCGTCGCGGACGAAACCCTCATGCTCGAGCACGCCTGCAAGTCCGTATTGCGCCCACAGTTCCCCCGGTAACCGATCGCCGGCCGGATCGACGAGCAGGAACTCGATTTCGTGGCCGACCCGCGCACTCAGACCGGCCGTCGCCAATCGCTGTTCGATCCGCCCCAACGTTCCCCGTGCGCACGCGGGTACCGGGTTGCCGTCCTGGTCGAAGAACACCCCCGGCGCCCAGGCGAGTCCGTCATCGATGACGCGCAGTGCGTCGACGTCGATGCGTACCCGTTGGTCGCCGATAACACTGATGTCATCGGTAAAGGCGATACCGGTCTGGTCGATCGCGAAGCCGTGCCAGGTTGGGCTCGCCCCGAAGCCTGGATCGGCGAATCGGCGCGCGCCGCTAGCCGGGATGGTCTTGGCCAGGGTCAGGCCCGCTGGGTTGACGATGGTTCCGACGATGAGGCCTCGGCCGTCGGAGGTGCGGGTCTTGCTCACTGCTGTTTCAGGCGCGGCTGGGCAGTGTGAGGTGGCACGCCTGACCCATATCCAGTGTGCGCAGCATCCGACCCATCCCAAGCCACATGGCACACGACATCGTCAGGTCGGCGAGGAGTTCGTCAGAAAAGTTCTCTCGGCACCGCTCCCAGAACGCGTCGTCCGCACGCAGTGCGGTGTGCTCGGTGGCGAACCGATGTGCGAACTCGGCGGCAATGCGCTCCTGTTCGGTGTAGCCCGGCCAAGAACGCCACTGCAGCGCATGAGCGTAGAGGTCCTCATCCACGCCAGCTGCCGGACCATCGGCATCCCGGGTGTTCTGGCATACCACGCACTCGTTGTCGTAGGCCATCACGATCCGGGCGATCTCGCGCACCCGCATCGGCAACCGGTTGCGGTTGTAGACCGCGCTGCTGAAGGCTGCCATCGCCTTGCCCAGTTCCGGCGAGAGGGCAATCCAGCCGGCCACGTCATCATCTGCGAAATCACCGATTCGACTCATGGGGTGATGATAATTGTGAAGGCCCGATCGTCGGACGGTTCTGGCCGGTACTGCCTGCTCAGCGCGATTTGCCCCGGTGGAATTCGGCGAGGGCGTCGACGTTGGCCTGGGCACCCATCATCTCGGCGAAGTAGGCGTCTTCACGGGCGCGGGCGGCGGAGATCTCGGCCCGGGTTGGTTCCACCATCGCCTGCTTGACCGCGATCAGACTTGAAATAGGTTTGGCAGCAAGCACTCCGGCATATCGGTGGGTCTCCGAAAGCAGTTCGTCAGGCTCGCACACTTTCCACACCAAACCCATCCGGAGCGCTTCAGCAGCGTCGACCCATTCCGAGGACATCAGCAGCCAGGCTGCATTCTGCCGTCCAATCAGTTGCGGCAGGAGGTAGGACGACGCCGCCTCGGGAGCCACCCCCAGGCTGGTGAACGGACACTTCAGTCGCGCCGTGCTGGACATGAAAGCCAGATCGGCGAATCCGAGGATGGTCGCACCCAGCCCCAGGCCGACACCGTTGACCGCGCAGACGAGCGGTTTAGGGAAGCCGGCCAATGCGTCGATGAGGCCGGGGAAGCCGTGTGTGCCCGGAGTGAAGCCGGGGTCGGTGATCCGGGCACCCATCTCGACGAGGTCCTGCCCGGCGCTGAATGCGCGCCCAGCGCCGGTGATCACCACGACGGCGACCTCGGGGTCCTCGGCCGCTGCGGACAGCGCATCAGCGGTGGCGTCGTAGAGGGCCTCGTTAAACGCGTTGAGAGCGTCCGGCCGGTCCAGTGTGAGAGTGCGAACGCGGTTCTCGTCAGCGATAAGAAGTGTCACATCGGGCAGCCTAGTCAGGCCAGGATCAGGGCTTGGGCGTCGGCCGGTTGCTATAGACGCGGGTGGGCGCGATCAGCACTGCGGCGCGGCGCTGATCGACCATCTCCAGGTCATACTCGACCCAGTCATCGTGGGTGCCGCCGCAGGCGGCGAACACCGCACGCAACAGCAGTCGTAATTGGTTCGGGCCTTCAAGCCAGTCCGCCGGATCGTCCGGGCCGACCACCTCTGCGCGACCTTCGACCGTCGCCCACTGCCACCCCTGCCGAAAGGTCAGCGTCAGTTGCGGCCGCGCCCGCAAGTTCGCCAGTTTGACCGGGCCATAGGTGACGAATCCCAGCACCGGCTGCGCCGTTACCGGGTGGTCCAGCACTCCCGCGTTGACAAGTGACGCCTGAATTGTGTGATCCGGGCGCAATGTGGACACCACGGCCAGACCGTGATCTTCCTTCGCGAGTGCAAAAGCATCGTGTAGGGAACTCACCACGGTCCTCTCAGTCTTGGAAGGGGCTTGCGAACACATACCGGCCCGAGGGCACGGTGTCGATGTTGACATTGGCACCAAATGCGGTCGTGCTGGCGACCATCTTGCCGAGTCGATCGTGCAAGTCGGCATCGTCGGCGGCACCGAAGAACGCGTGCAGGCTTTTAGCCGCTTCAATCGGGAACAACTCCTCGACGATGGCTGACACAGGAGGCGCATCCTCGGTCAGCGCGCGAACCACATAGTTCTGCACGTATCCGAACGTCGACTGGGTGGCAATGGCCACCGGGGTGTGGTCGCGATGCCATCGGGTCAGCCACGTCGATTCGTCCATGTCCGTGGGGCGACGCAGCAGAGCGATATTCGCCAGGCCCGCCGCCCGCTGACCCGGTGGCGACGCTGGTGGCGGCATCGGCACGGACTCGGTGACCAGATAGGCGGCCACCTGCTGGGCCGCAGGTTCCAGTATGTCCACGGCGCGACGTACCTGCTCGCCGTAGTGCTGCTGCACCCACAGGCTCACCAGTGCCTGCACCGGTGGATCCAGCGTGGTGAGCGTCATCAGCGAGTCGCGTACCGGTGCGTCACGGACGTGAATCATCAGCCCGGGCAGGTCCAACTCCAGCAGTGCGGTGGCTACCGGCCCGCACAGCCGGTCCACCCATTGGTCGTCTGCGGTTTCGGCCCGCAGTGCCACCATGACTTTTTCCATCGCGGTTCAACCTACTAGCGAGGCCGTCGAACTCCCGAGCGGGTGAACTGTCAGCCCGTCGGGACGACACCCAGAATGATCGCGACGCCGAGCATCACCAGCGCGCAGATGACGGCCCGCCAGATGACTTTCTTGTGGAAGTCGGCCAGATCGACCCTGGCCAGTGAGATCAGCAGGAGCATCGCCGGGACCAGGGGGCTGGTGAGGTGGACGGGCTGGCCGACGATCGCCGCGCGTGCCATCTGCACCGGGGTGATGCCGTAATCGCCGGCAGCCTCACTCAAGATCGGCAAAACGCCGAAGTAGAAGGCATCATTGCTCATGAAGAACGTCATCGGCATGCTCAACAATCCGGTGATGACCGCGAACCATGGACCCACACCGGACGGCACCACCGCGACGATGGCGTGCGCCACCGCGGAGACCATCCCGGAGCCCTCCAGCACACCGACGAGCACCGCGGCCGCGAAGACCATCGCGACTACCGAAACGATCGAGCTGGCGTGTGCCTTGATCCGCTCCGACTGGTCGATGTGGTCGGGGAAGTTGACCGGAATGGCGATGGCGGAAGCACCCATGAACAGCAGCGGCAGTGGCAGGACGTCCATCCCGAGGAATACCAGCAGAGTGACGGTCAATGCCAGGTTGAACCAGATCAGGTTCGGCCGCAGGGTGTTTCGTTGCGGGTCAAGCCCCGAGACCATATCGGGGTGCTGCTCTTCGTATTCCAGTTCCGCCTCCGCCGAACCACCTGGGTGCGCCGGCATAGCTACAAGGCTGGCACCGCCACTGGCTAGAAGTCGCCGACCTTCCGACCGCCCCATGAAAAAAGCCAGGAGCAGTACAACCGCCATTGCCGCGATCATTCCGGGCACCATCGGTATGAACAACTCGTTGGGGGCAACCTTCAGTACGGTGGCAGCCCGCACCGTCGGCCCGCCCCAGGGCACGATATTCAACACTCCGTTGGCCAGGCAGGCCACCGTGGCCAGGACGACCGGGCTCATGCCGAGCCTGAGGTAGATCGGCAGCAGCGCTGACACGGTAATGATGAATGTCGTCGAACCGTCGCCGTCGAGTGACACCATCCCTGCGAGCACCGCGGTCCCGACCGCCAACCGTGCCGGACTGTTTCCGACCAGCCGCAAAATCAATCGAATCAGCGGATCGAACAGGCCCACATCGATCATCAACCCGAAATAGATGATCGCGAAGAACAGCAGAGCCGCCGTCGGAGCGAAGCTTTTGATCGACTCCATGATCGCGCCGGCGATACCGCCCTCGGGGACAACCGCCGCACCGAGTTGCACCGCAATGACGCCGAATACAGCGGGCACCAGGATCAGCGCGATCACCGGATTCAACCGCTTCGTCAAGATCAGAAACATGAACACCGCGATCATGGCCAAGCCGAGACCGACAAGCATCGGCCGACTCCTCTCCGCGATGACCTTCCGGCAGACCTTAGAGCAGTGTGAGGGGGCTCACCATGCCAAGCCAGGAATAAGACGACCGACCACGACCAGAGTCAACTGCACGACCGGCGCGCCGCCTGGCGAGTCAGTCACGCAGCCAGCGCGGTGTGATGAACACCCCTTCGGCCTCCACCGTCACACCCTCGGCGTCAGCAATATGGCCCGAGCAGTAGGTCTTGACGCCCTCGGAGCGGATGCGGATCGCTTCGGTGCGCAGCGATCCCAGTTTGGTGGGGCGCAGATAGCGCATGGTGATGGTGCCGGTGAATCGTGGCTGGCGATCCGGACTTGCCGCCTCACCTAAGACATGGTCGAGGATCAGGGCCGCGACTCCGCCATGGACGTGGCCCGGCGGGCCTTCGTAGGCCGCACCGAGGTAAAAGTCCGCCGAGATGCGACCCGAGTCGTCGCGCGAGGTGATCAGCGGCGGCGCCAACGCGTTGCGGATCCCGATGACGGCGTTACCCCACCCCATGCTTTCGCCCGATTCAGTCACCCGGACACCGAATGCGCCCGCGAGTTGGCGTTCGCGCAGTCGCGCGATTGCCGCATCGATGTCCCGCTTGACCTCGGCGACGGTCTGCGCATCGGCCTCGGTGCGGATGGTGGCGTCGACAAGGGAGCGCACTGAATCGGTGAGCGGTTCGTAGATTTCGCGTAACCGCGCGATGTCCTCGCTCGATAGGTCCTCGACGGTGAACTCCAGCACCCTGGCACTAGAACACGTCGGCGGTCGCGGTGTCTAATGGCGCCACCAATTGCGTAGAGTGAGCGACTGTGCCGGACTGGGTGCGCCATGCGATCTGGTGGCATGTCTATCCCCTGGGTTTCGTCGGCGCATTCCCGGCTGATAATCCACCGACGTCCGCTGAGCACCGCCTGACCCGGATCGTCGACTGGCTCGATCATGCCGTCGAACTCGGCGCCTCCGGGATCGCCCTTGGACCGGTATTCGCCTCCCGTACCCATGGCTATGACACCACCGACCACTACCGCATCGACCCTCGACTCGGCGATGACGCCGATTTCGACCGGTTGGTCGACGAGGCCCGCCGTCGCGGCCTGCGGGTGCTACTCGACGGGGTCTTCAACCATGTCGGTACCGATTTCGCGCGGTACCGGGCGGCAATCGACAGTGACGATTCCGATGCTGCGAACTGGTTCGTCGGCCGGCCCGGGAAGTTCCGGAACTTCGAAGGACACGGTGATCTGATCACCCTCAACCACCGAAACCCGGCGGTGGTGGATTACGTCGTGGACGTGATGAGTCATTGGCTCGGCCGCGGTGTCGATGGATGGCGACTGGACGCCGCCTATGCGGTGCCCGAGACGTTCTGGGCCGAGGTTCTTCCGCGGGTGCGCCACGCCCATCCGCAGGCCTGGTTCGTGGCCGAGGTGATCCATGGTGATTACGCCGCGTTCATTGAGGGCTCAGGTGTTGATTCGGTTACCCAGTATGAGTTGTGGAAGGCCATCTGGAGCAGCCTCAACGACAGTAATTTCCACGAATTGGACTGGGCCATGCAGCGCCACAACGGATTCCTGGACGCCTTCGCCCCGCTGACGTTCGTCGGGAACCATGACGTCACCCGCATTGCAAGCCAACTCCTGCGGCCTGAGCATCTGGGGCATGCGTTGGTCCTGCTCTTCACCGTCGGTGGGGTGCCGACGGTCTACGCCGGCGATGAGTTCGCCTACCGGGGTGTCAAAGAAGACCGGGCCGGCGGTGACGACGCGGTGCGACCGGAGTTCGGATCCACCCCGACCGACCTCGACGACTCCGCACGGGACACGCTGAACCTGCATCGGTACCTGATCGGGTTGCGGCGCCGGCACCCCTGGCTGTTCGAGGCGAGGACCGCCGCCCTACACCTGGAGAACCGAGTCCTCGTCTATGAAACTCGGCACCGCGACGATGCGCTGATCGTGGCGTTGAACCTCGATGACTCGGCGGCCACGCTCTCGGTCACCGAGTTGACCGGCGGTGCGGCAGAGGTGATGGCGGGCTCTGGAGCGCCACCGCCAGAGGTCGTCAGCCAGACCACAATCCCCCCGCAGGGTTGGTTGATACTGACGCCGAGATGACGGGTGCAGGTACGGCACGCTGCGGATTTCCCAGGTCCCGGTGCCCGGACAGGCTACCCTCGGCGAGGGTTGCAGTCCGTGCCACACGGCTGGTCGGACCGATGAGAGGAACGTGATGTCGGCACCGTCCGCGTCCGCAGAAAGCACCGCCCACTTCGGTGGGCGCGCACCGAAGCGAGGCCTGCTGCGACGGCTCAGCATCCAATCCAAACTGCTGCTGATGCTGCTGACGATGAGCGTGCTGGCCACCGCGATTGCCGGTGGGATCGGGTTCCAGTCCGGCCGCAGCTCGTTGCGAGAGTCATCGTTCGAGCGGCTGACCGCGACCCGGGAGGCCCAGTCCCGGGTACTCGAACTCGGGCTCGCCGACCTGATGAGCTCGTTGGTGATCTTCGCCGGCGGCGAGACGGCGAACGAGGCGCTCGCCTCATTCACCAAGAGTTTCGACCAACTCAGCAATGCGACGATCAGCCCGGCCCAGACCGCGGCGATCGGCGACTACTACAACGCGAAGTTCGGAACCGACAAGATCAAACAGGCCGCCGGCAATCTCGACATCAACGCTCTGATCCCGACATCGAACGCCGCCAAGTACCTGCAGACCCACTACACCGTTCCGTTCACAGACCGCGCGCAGGCGGCGCGATTCAATGACGCCAAGGATGGCAGCGCCTGGTCGGCGGCCAATGCCCGGTACAACAATTACTTTCGCGAGATCACCACCCGCATGGGGTTTCAGGATGCCTTCCTCATCGATGCTCGCGGCAATGTGGTCTATAGCGCCTACAAGGGTGTGGAGCTCGGGACAAACATCCTGACCGGTCCTTATCGCGGCGAGGGCAAGATGCCCGAACTGTTCGAAAAGGCAATGGCGACCAACGATATCGACTTCGCCGCGAGTACCGATTTCGCGGAGTATCTTCCCACCGGCGGACCGACCGCCTGGATGCTGACACCGATCGGGCCGCCGGGACGGGCGGCCGGCGTTCTGGTCTTGGAGTACCCCATCGGCCTCGTCAACAAGCTCATGACAGCGGAAAGGCAATGGGAGCGCGCCGGGATGGGCCGGACTGGTGAGACCTATGTGGTCGGCGATGACGACCTGATGCGCTCCGATTCCCGGCTCTTTCTCGAGGACCGTGAGGCCTTTAAACGGGATGTCGTGGCGGCCGGAACCCCGGCGGAGGTGGCTGCTCGGTCGCTGAGCCAGGGAACCACCGTGCTTGTCCAGCCCGTCGGCACCGAGGCCACCGAGGCCGCCCAGCGCGGGGAGACCGGGACGCTGATCGCCACCGACTACCTCGGGCACCGCGCACTGCAGGCTTATGCCCCGGTGAATCTCAAGGGGCTGGATTGGGTCATCGTCGCGTCAATCGATTCCGACGAGGCTTTCGCCCCGGAACGCGACTTCGCCCAACGATTGACCCGTTCAGCGGCGCTGATGATCTTTATCGCCTGTCTGGCCTCGATGATTTGGGCACGGCTGTTCGTCCGGCCGATCAAGCGTCTTGAGGCAGGTGCGGCACAGATCGGCACCGGTGACTACAACGTCGTGATCCCGGTGGAATCGAAGGATGAATTCGGCGATCTGTCGGCGACGTTCAATGAGATGAGCCGCAACCTCGCACTCAAGGAACAGCTGCTCACCGAACAACGCAAGGAAAACGATCGACTACTACTGTCACTGATGCCCGAGTCGGTGGTGGAGCGTTACCGCGACGGCGAAGAGGTGATCGCCGAAGAGCATCACGATGTCACGGTCATCTACGCCGATCTCGTCGGCCTCGATGAGATGTCCAACGAGGTTTCCGCCGATGAGTCCCTGGAGATCATCAACAAACTGGCGCGCCAATTCGATGCCGCGGCAGACTCCCACGGTATCGAGCGAGTCCGGAGCACCCACAACGGCTACCTGGCGAGCTGCGGACTGACCGTGCCGCGCCTGGACAATATCCACCGCACCGTCGATTTCGCTCTCGAGATGCAGCACATCGTCGACCGCTTTAATGCCGAAACCGGCCACAGCATCCAATTGCGGGCCGGTATTGACACCGGAACGGTCACCAGCGGGCTGGTCGGTCGGGCGGGGTTGGTCTACGACCTATGGGGAGGCGCGGTCCAACTCGCCTCGAAGATGCGGCGCGGCACCGCCACGCCCGGGATCTACGTCACCGAAGACGTCCACGACGCCACCCGCGATACCAAGCGCTATGAGTCCAGCGGAACGGTCACCGCCGGTGACCGCGTGGAACCGATCTGGCGGTTGTCAGAGGAGCAGTCATGAGCAGCGTGCTGAGCGCTCCTTGGTTCTACTGGGCGCTGATACTCGGGATCGGACTGCCGGTCGCGTTGGTGATCCTCACCGAATTGCAGCAGTCACTGGCCCGGCGGGGCAGCTTCCTGGCCCGGCCGGTGGGCCTCTTGCGGACCTACATCGTGCCCCTGGGCGCCTTGTTGTTGGGGATTGTCAAGACCACCAATATCTCCGTGGAAGCGACCGGGGTCCGGATCATGTCCACGGTCTTCGGCTTCATCGTCCTGATCATGGTGCTGTCCGGAGTCAATGCCACCGTATTCGCGGGTGCGCCAAAAGATAGCTGGCGACGGCGTCTGCCGACGATCTTCATCGATGTCGCACGCTTCGTGATCATCGCGTTGGGCCTGGCGTTGATTCTCGCCTACATCTGGGGCGCCAACGTCGGCGGTTTGTTCACCGCGTTGGGTATCAGCTCGATCGTGCTTGGCCTGACCCTGCAGAACTCAGTGGGCCAGATCATCTCGGGCCTGCTGTTGCTCTTTGAGCAGCCGTTCCAGATCGGTGACTGGGTGCAGACCACCTCCGCCACCGGCCGTGTCGTTGAAGTCAACTGGCGGGCAACGCACATCAATACCGGCAGCGGACTGGAGATCATCCCGAACTCCGTGCTGGCGGGGCAATCCTTCATGAATCTCAGCCGTCCGCCCGGTGGACACACCATCACCGTGACGTCGAAGTTCTCCGGCGCCGATGCGCCCGACGATGTGTGCGCGCTGCTCACCGACGTCGCCGCGGGCCTCCCGCAGTTGCATGCCGACAGCCGGCCCGTCACCACCGTGACGGGCAGCGCCGAATACACCACCGTCATTCCGGTGCGATCGCCTGCCGACGATGTGCTTGCACGGTCGACATTCCAGCGGTGGCTCTGGTACGCATCCCGCCGCGTCGGCCTGCATCTTGACGGTATGGATGACGATTTCCCCACCCTGGCGCGCCGGGTGGATGCGCTGCGGAAGATTGCACCGGTGCTTCGGGCTACCAGTCCGGATTTGGAGGCCCTGCTGCCCCACGTCACCGTCGCCCGATACGGCGCCGACGAACTGATGCAGGCGAGCGGCGACATACCGTCATCGATGTCGTTCGTCGTCAAGGGCCGAGTACGGCTGGTCGTGACCGGAACCGACGGGTCCGTCATTCCGGTCGGCACCTTGCACCAGGGTGACTTCATCGGCCAGACAGCACTGACTCGCGAGCCGGTGGTGGGCAGTGCCTACGCACTCGGTGAAGTCACGATGTTGCAGATCAAACGGGACACTGTGGAGAAGTTGGTATTCCGGAAACCGGAGCTGCTGCAGGATCTCAGCCAGGCGATCGATGAGCGTCGCGACCGTGCGCGCGAGGCCGCGTCACACGATGAGCAGTCCAACGCCGATGCTGAGTCCGCCGCGTCCTAGACGGCGCGTACTCATAAACACGCTGTCCGACGCGTGATCTGATCGTTGCCCAACTGCGACTTGACGCACCGCGCCGCGTACGTGTCTGCACTGCGAGTCAATGTTTGACTACCCACGCACAGCAATTGACAGCTGAGGCGAACGCGTATGAAAGGTGATGGGTCGTCATGAAAATCGTCGAGAAACTGCGAGGCAACTGGTTGCGCCGCACAGCCGCAGCCGCTGTGGCAGCACTATCCTTGCCGGGCTTGATCGGCGCTGTCGGGGGATCAGCGACAGCCGCCGCCTTTTCCAGGCCCGGGCTGCCGGTGCTGTATTTGGATGTTCCGTCACAGTCGATGGGCCGCAACATCCGTATCCAGTTCCAGGGCGGCGGAGAACATGCCGTGTTCCTGATGGACGGCCTACGCGCTCAAGAGGATTACAGCGGCTGGGATATCAACACCCCGGCTTTCGAGTGGTTCCTGAACTCCGGGCTGTCAGCAGTCATGCCGGTGGGCGGTCAATCCAGCTTCTACACCGACTGGTATCAGCCCTCGCAGGGCAACGGTCAGAACTACACCTATAAATGGGAAACGTTCATGAACTCCGAACTGCCGGCCTACCTGCAGGCCAATCACGGGGTGAATCCGAACGGCAACGCGGTAGTGGGCATTTCGATGGCGGGCAGCGCCGGCTTGACCTATGCGATCCACTATCCGCAGAAGTACATCTATGCCGCATCGCTGTCGGGCTTCCTCAACCCCTCCGAGGGTTGGTGGCCGATGCTGATCGGGCTAGCGATGAGCGATGCCGGCGGTTTCAACGCGCAGAGCATGTGGGGACCGTCCTCGGATCCGGCCTGGCGACGTAACGATCCGATGGTCAACATCAACCAGTTGGTGGCCAACAACACTCGCGTGTGGATCTACTGCGGTACCGGCACTCCGTCGGAGTTGGACACTTCGGGTGGCGGCGGAAACCTGATGGCCGCACAGTTCCTTGAAGGCTTCACGTTGCGGACAAATAAAACCTTCATGGAGAATTACCTCGCAGCCGGCGGCACGAACGGCGTGTTCAATTTTCCGGCTAACGGGACCCATAGCTGGGGCTACTGGGGTGCCCAGCTTCAGCAGATGATCCCCGATATGCAACGGGTTCTCGGCGCTACCCCATCTGGCGCCTGAGAATCCGCCACACAGTAGGCCTGCCGCTCTCCCCCCGGGGCGGCAGGCCTACTGCTGTGTGCAGTGTGTGTTCTATAGGCGCAGGGTTGCTCGACCATCCGGGCTCACCCGGACTCGCGCGCCGGCGATATCCTCGACCACGGTGGCCGCAGCCTCGTCGGCGTCAGCGATCAGCGCCCAGGTGCGGGCACCGTCGGGAGTCCGTACAGCCAGGAATGCCCTCTCCGGCAGTCCATCCCGGTCGAACGGTGTCGTCCACGATTCCACCGTGCCAACACCCTCCCATTCGGCTAGCGCGGTACGGGTCGGCTCGCGATCCACGTCGGATTGCACATCCTCCCACCGGAACGTGTCAGCGGGCGGCGTCGAACTGTAGACCCCGAAGCTGTGCTTGGTGAGGTACCCGCCGTTGGCGGTGATGAGTCCGCGGGAACCGGGGTGGGCACGAAGCAGTTCCACCATCGTCGCGATGGAATGCATGACGTAGTTGTTCCACGGGCCACCCGCGAAGGTCAGCCCTCCGGTGACGGTGAGAGGCCGGCTTGGATCGGCCAGCGGAAGTCCGATCTCGCGAGCGGCCACCTGGACAGCCGACGGGAAGCACGAGTAAACGTCGACGTAGTCGAGATCGCCGACGCCGATACCGGCAAGATCCAATACCCGGGCGCCACCGATGCGGATCGCCGGCGAGCGATGTAACTGATCGCGCTCAGCGACGCCGTAGGTGTCGTGGGAGTCGGTGCCCGCGTGCGGAAAGACCCAGGTGTCCTTCGGAATCTGGAGATACTCCGCCTTCTCGACCGAACAGAGGATCACCGCAGCTCCCTGGTCGACCATATTGTTGGAGTTCATCAACTTCGGGTAGGGCCAGCTGATCATCCGGTTCTGCGGTCCAGGCTTCCAGATCTGCTCGGCGGAAAGCTGCTCATGGCTCCAGGCGTGCGGATTTCCCTGCGCGACCCGGCTGAATTGCGCCCACAGTTCGCCGATTCGGCGCCGATGGTCATCCATCGACTCGCCGTTGGCGATCCGCAGTGCCTGTTCGAAAAGCGGATACACGAAGGAGGGCCGGTCAAGATCAATGCGGTCCTCAGCCGGACCGGACATCGGGACCTCGTGCTCGCCACCCGGCGGAATTGCGACGCTGTCATCCTGCCGGGTCCAATCGGGCCGAATTCCCCTGGCCCGCAATCGCATCCGGGTACGCCACGTCTCAGCTCCGGCGAGCAGAACGGCATCGGCGCGGCCGGCCGATATATCGAGGCACGCCTGATTCACCAACGACTGCGGGGTGTTCCCGCCGATTCCGGTGTACTGGGTGCTCGCATTCCGTGCCCCGATCCGCTGCTGAAGAAGAAGCCCGGGGTCGCGGTAGCGCCACGACAGCAGATTCACCACGCGGATGGAATCCAGTGCACCCAAAACCCGGGGATCGGCGGCTTCGGCGGCCGCGGCGGCCATCAGGTCAATCGGTTCTACGTCAGGTGATTCGTCGCGCTGGTTGATCTGTCCGACACCGACGAGAACCGGTGTGCGCGGGCCCAGGCCCATCGACGACCCCTTCCATCTGACGAGTGTCAAAACCTAACACCGGCAACTTCGACGGAATTCCGTTGCCACTGCGACGCACCGGGAGGCTCGTTTCAGGCAAATCCCAGATCACCTGGCCCATAGCTATTGCGTCGTTCAATACTGATCCTGATCGTTTAGAGCTATTTCGCTGGGCTATCTGCGCGAGCGGATCGGGTCGTGCAATCATTAGGCCGATTCCGGGAGCCGAGCAGAGGACGGTGGCGAGATCCTCGGTGTCGGCATCGACGTCGGCGACGATGTGTACCTCGATCTCGAACGTGAGGCGGCCGCGGGCTACGCCTGGGATTAAGCCGGACCGACCCGGTAGATCGACTTCAGCGAGAAGAACTCGTCCAGTCCCTCCGGACCGAGTTCGCGGCCGATACCGCTGGCTTTGACGCCGCCGAAAGGCGCGCCCATGTCCAGTTGGTAATCGTTGATGCCGACCGTGCCGGTCTTCATCTCGCGGGCAACCTCGGTGGCGCGCTCGGCATCGGTGGACCACACCGTGCCGGCCAGCCCGAACTCACTGGCATTAGCCAGGGCGATGGCATCCGCGTCGCCGTCGTAGGGAATCACCGCCAGTACCGGACCGAAGATCTCCTCCTGGGCGATCCGGTCGGAGTTGTTGACGTCGGCGAACACCGTCGGTGAGACGAACCAACCGCGCGGCTGATCCTTCGGAACCCCACCCCCGGCAACGAGTGTGGCGCCACTGCTCTTACCGGCTTCGATGTAACCGAGTACCCGTTGCTGCTGGCGGGCGCTGACCACCGGCCCGATATCAGTGGCCTTGTCGAGTGGATCACCGACGGTGAACCCATTCACCAGCTCGGCCAGAGCCTCCACAACCTCGGCGTAACGGGATCGCGGCGCGAGAATGCGCGAGCCGAGATAACAGGTCTGCCCGTTGTTGACGAACGACACCGAACGCAGACCACGCATGGTGGCGTCGAGATCGGCATCGTCAAGAATGATCGCGGCGGACTTGCCACCGAGTTCCAGGGTGACCGGCCTCAGCAGGCGGCCGCAGACCTCACCGATGATCCGGCCCGCAGCCGTCGACCCGGTGAAGCTCACCTTGTCCACACCGGGATGCGATACCAGGTGCTTGCCGGCATCCACCCCGCCGGGCACCACATTGAGCACACCCGGTGGCATGCCACATTCCTGGGCAGCCTCGGCGAAAACCATTGCATCGAGTGCTGTTTCAGGTGCTGCCTTGAGCACCACCGTGCAGCCGGCTGCCAGCGCCGGGGCGAGCTTGAATGCGGCGAGGGCCTGGGGATAGTTCCACGGCACGATCGCCGCGACCACACCCACCGGCTCGCGGCGAACGATGGTGTGGCCGATCATGCTCGGACGGATCTCCTCGATTGGCGTCTCGGTGATGAGCTTGGCGTAATAACCCAGCAGCGCCGCCGGGAACAGGCCGTTGGCGCCACGTGATAGCGACATCGGCATCCCGTTCTCCCGGGTCACCAGCTTGTCGGTGGTCTCCGCACGCCGATGCAGCGCCGCGGCGAATGCCATCAGCACCGCGGCACGATGATCCGGAGAGGTAGAACTCCATTGCGGTAGCGCGGCCCGCGCGGCGGCGACGGCGGCGTCGATATCAGCCTCGGTTGCGCTGGCACCATCGCCGATGACCTCGCCGGTGGCGGCTTCCAACACCGGTTCGCATTTGTCGGCGAGGTGGAATTCACCGTCGAAGAAGACCTGCGCACTCGACGTTACTGTCATGAGAGAACTCCTCGGGAATCGGCATCGGCATTGCTCTCGAACAACACACCATCGGCCATCAGCCGGGTGATCTCATCGTCATCCATCGTCAGGATCCCGCGACAGATCTCCCTGGTGTTCGCACCGGGCAGTGGTGCCGGGATCTGGGCTGCCGGCGGGATGTTCCGGTACGGCGCCGGGCCTGCCTCGGTGGGAAGCGGATGTTCCAACAGTGGATGGGTCATCTCGGACAACACTTTTCGCAATCGCAATTGCGGATCCTCATACACGTCATCGGGTCGGTTCATCGGACCGGCAGCCACTCCGCGGGCTTGTAATGACTCGGCCACCTCGGTGGGCGAATGCAGCCGCGTCCAGGCAGCCAGTTCAGCGGGCGGATACCCGGTCACCTCGGCGACCGCCCGCCGGTCGGCATCTGAGCGCAATGAAATCACGCACCACTCGTCCGCACCGACGCAGGCGTAGACGCCGTGGACTACGGGATCCGCCTGCAGCGCATCGGCGTCCGCGCCCAGGACGACGTAGCTGGTATCCAACTGATTGATCACGGCCTCGGCCTGTGACACGTGCACATGCGCGCCCACACCGCGACGCCTGCGGCGGATCAGCGCGGCCAGGGCGCCGATTGCGGTGATCCGGCCGACGACGTGATCCGGGAAGATCGTCGTCGAATCGAAGAACGGATGGCGGCCGGTTTCGGCGGCTGCCTCCTCTGAGGTCCACAGCCGGGTGAGTCCGGTGGCGGCCCGGACCAGCGGGCCGTATCCCATCCGTGTGCTCCATGGGCCGGTGTCACCGAAGGCACTGCTCTCGGCCAACACCAGTCCGGGATTCAGCGTTTGCAGACGATCAAACGAAAATCCCAGTGCAGCAAGTGTTCCGGGCTTGAAATTAGCGAACACGGCATCCGAGACGGTGACCAGACGTTCGAACAGTCGGGCACCGGTGTCGCTGCGCAGGTCCATACCCAGCCCAAGATGGTTACGGTGCGCCCGGGCGAAGGAATCACCGATCAACTGATCGGGGTGTTTCTGCCGCAACCCGTCCGGGTAAGCCGCGCTCTCGATCTTGATGATCTGTGCACCCAGATCACCGAAAAGCCGGCTCAGTTCCCCGCCCGCGACGATGATGCCAAGATCGGCGACACGAATTCCCTCGAGGGGCCGGGCTCCCACCTCGCCGGTGGGCACCGGTGTGAACGGCGGCGCCAGCCAGTGTGCTTCACCGTCGCCCAGGGCGGGCGCCGGCGTGCGGAAGCCCGCACGTGCACCGTCGACAACCCAGTAGCCGCTGGGGATCCGTGCCCGGACACCCGGAGCCAGTTCGGCGTCGACGAATGCACCGACCTCGGTGAGATGTTTGGACTGCATGACGTCGGCCGGGGTGAGCACCGCGGCAATCGGCACGCCGAAGGATTGACCGTCGGTGACCAGCTTCTCCATCGACTGATCGGCAAAGAGCGCTCCGATGAGGGGGCCGAGTTCACCGAAGGAACGCACCCGGGCGGCAATGGAATCGAACCGCGGGTCCTGGAATTGCTCCGGCTCCCCCAACCATGCCCGGAGTCCATGCCATTGCCGCGGGGACATCACGCACAGTCGGACATAGCCGTCGCTACAGGCGAAGATCGGATACGAGTCCTGGTTCTTCGGTCTGCCCCGCCAGCGGTCGGCCCGGTTGCGCGCGGTCGCGGCCTGACCCTGGGTGCCGAACGGCGGATCCAGTGTCAACACCACGGCATCGAACCGGGAGAAGTCGATATAGTCCCCGCTGCCGCAGCGCAACCGATTGAAATAGGCCACCAGCACCGCCCACGTCGCCTGAACCGCTGCGGTGGCCGAGGCGATACCGTCGGGTGGCAGCACCGGCGTTCCCGCGGTGGGCCCGGACCGCGACAGGGCGCAGGACATCGCGTAAAGCACCGGATCGGTGGCGCACCAGGTGGCCCGCGGGCCTTCGGACCCGAAATCGGTGACCCGCATGGCGACCAGATGCTCGAACCGATCGGCCAGTGCCTCGCAGGAGGTGCCGAAGGCGGCCGCCAGGCCGGGTGACCCGCTGTCCACCACGATGTCGGCTGTCGCGGCCAGTTCCATCAGACGCGTGCGGTCGGATTCGCTGTCCGGATCGAGGACAACCGCGCGCTTATTGGCGTTATGCACCGCAAACGGGATGCTCACCCCAGCCAGGGCCGGCAGCTCGCCACGTGCCGGGCTACCCGTGGGCGGCTCAACTTTCAGCACGTCAGCGCCCAGATCGGCCAGCAACCGAGTGATGCCGTCGCCGTCACCGTCGCAAAGGTCGAGCACGCGCAAGCAGGCCAGCAACGGCTCTTTTCCAGGCTCGTGTGCGCTCACAACCATGCCTTCCCGGACCTTCTTGCTCCGGCGACGAGCTTAGCCACCCGGTACCGCGGGTAGAATTGGAGCCACATGTCTGCCTCAGCCGCCGCGATCGACTCGGTCCAGCCCGCCCACAGCACCCAGCCCGCTCAGCTCCATCCGGCGCTGGCGCAGCTGGCTGCGCTGCACCAGCTGCGGGTCTACGTCGATATCGGCGTGGTCGTCGTCGTTCTCGCGATCGCCAACCTGATTGCGCACTTCACCACAGCCTGGGCCAATATCGCCACCGTTCCGGCCGTGGCGATCGGCCTGCTGCTGATGGTGCGGGCCCGGGGGCTGGGCTGGGCGGAACTCGGACTGGGCCGCGAGCACTGGCGTTCCGGTGCGCGCTATGCGGCGGCCGCCGCCGGGCTGGTTCTGACCGTGATCGCGGTCGGCGCACTCCTGCCGTGGACTCGACCGATGTTCCTCAATGACCACTACGCCACCCTCTCGGGTGCGGTGGTGGCCTCGATGATCATCATCCCGCTGCAAACCGTCATCCCCGAGGAACTTGCCTTCCGCGGTGTCCTGCACGGGGCACTGGACCGGGCCTGGGGCTTTCGTGGTGTCGCGGCCGCGGGGTCCCTGCTGTTCGGACTCTGGCACATCGCCACCTCACTGGGTCTGACGAGCGGCAACGTCGGGTTTACCCGGATCTTGGGCGGCGGCGTCTTCGGCATGCTGGCCGGGATCGTGCTGGCGGTGCTGGCCACGGCGGCGGCGGGATTCGTCTTCACCTGGTTGCGCCGGCGCAGCGGCAGCCTGATCGCCCCCATCGCGTTGCACTGGTCGCTCAACGGCATGGGCGCCCTGGCCGCCGCCGTGGTCTGGCACGTGTCGGGCTGAGGTAGGGACCAACGCCACCCGATCAGGGCCTTTCGGGGCTGGGCGCGCAGTACGGTGCTGAGCGACGGTGTGACGATGGACGGGCTGCCCGACAGGGCGACGATCGAGGCAGCGCTGGCGCTGGCGATTCGGGCGCCGTCGGTGCACAACTCCCAGCCTTGGCGGTGGCGGGTCGGTGCGGCCAGCGTGCAACTACACCTCGACCCCGCTCGGCAACTCCCCCGGGCCGACCCGGCCAGACGGGGCGTGGTGCTCAGCTGCGGAGTGGCGCTGCAGCATTTCACCGTCGCCCTCGCCGCGATGGGGTGGGTCGCCACCGTGTATCGCTTCCCCGTCCCGGCCGACCCCGACCACCTGGCCAGCGTCGAATTTCGCGCTAGCCCGGCCGCCGCGAGCGATATCGCACTCGCGGCCGCGATACCCTATCGGCGCACTGACCGCCGCTGGTTCTCATCCTGGCCGGTGCCCAACGCTGATATCGCCACGCTGGCCGGACAGGCTGCCCGCGCGGGCGTGATGCTGCGCCGGGTCGATGACAACGAAGAACTTGCCGAGATCGTCGCCACCGCGGTGCGCACACACATCAGCGATCCGGCGTACCTCGCCGAGCTGGCGATGTGGAGTGGACGCCACGGCACAGATGCAGGCGTGCCTGCCCGCAACTCTCCCGTGCCCGAGAAGGCCGGGGCGTATGCGGCCCGCGTCTTCGCCAACCCGGCGCTGGAACAATCGGCCGGAGTCGAGGCGAATGGCGACGGCGGCGTGGTGGTCATCCTTGCCACTGCCACCGATGATCCGGCCGCGGCACTGGCTGCCGGTGAAGCGACCGGCGCAGTGCTATTGAGCGCGACGACGCTGGGCCTTGCCAGCTGTCCGTTGACCGAGCCACTGGAGATTGCCGAGACCCGCGCCGAGATTCAGGCGAAACTTCTTGGTGGCGGAGGCATTCCGCAGATGCTGCTGCGGTTCGGGTGGGCGGCGGTCAATGCCGATTCCCTGCCGGTAACGCCGCGCCGTCCGCTATCGGATGTGGTCGTATGGCTGGATGCTTCTTCGCGGTGAGACTAGACCCGGCTACCGCGGCCTGACACGGTCCGATAAATCAGCAGCAGAATCACCGCGCCGATAAACGCACCCAGGAACGAATGTTTGATGGGCGGCGTGATGTCGAACTCGTGCGGCGGGAACACGAGGCTGCCCAGCGTGCCGCCGACCCAACCGCCGGCGATGCCGAGCAGGCTGGTCTGAATCCAACCGAGGTTTGCACTGCCGGACACGACCGCTTTCGCGGCCCAGCCCGCAACCAGGCCCAGCAGGACCATCCAGAGGATGTCGAGGATCATGTCGTACTCCTATTGACTCGTGCTGGTAATCGACCCGTCGGATGCCAGCCGGCATAGCCGTCGGCCGCATCCTTCAGGTATAGCCAACCGGGGTAACGATTAGCGTGCGGAAACGGCCACGATCGCGTGGCGAGCCGAGACTCAACTGGGCATCATCTCCGGTACCGGAGTCTCGACCGGGATCGGGACACCGATGCGATTACCCGGCGCAGGCGCCGGCGCCGGAGGTGCGTTGGGGTCCGGCGGCGGGGGCGGCGGCGGGGTGTAGGGCCGGATGGAATTGGCCAGCGCCGTGGCGGCGACGGTGTCGATCGGATCCTTTGCGGTGCCGAGGTACACCACGAACCACCGCTCACTGACCTGATTGCGAGCCGACGCCGGTGCCGCCGCGCCGACCACGCCGGCCCAGATCTGGCCATTGGGCTTGGTCGGATCGGAGAACTTGACCGCATAGGACGCCGCGGAGCCCGGCAGGCTGCCCGCCTGCAGCGGACTGGTGGCCTGGTTGATCCGGGTGCCGGGGAAGGGCATGAAGAATTCACCCATGTCGGATGCGAGTCGGACCGCCGCTTTGGCGTTGTCCTGCTCGGCGCCGGCGAACAGTTTCAGGTCCAGCCTGCCGAGCAGGATGCTGGTGTCCGTGGCGGTCGGGGCCGGCTGACCGTTGAATGCTGGTCCGGTCTGCTTGAGCAGCAACGCCTGGCCGTAGCTGAGCCGAGAGGCATCAGCCACCTCCCATCCGGGCGGGAGCAGATAGCTGAAACCACCGGGCGCGTTGGTGACCCGGCCGGGTTCCAGTTCCGGGGCGGGTGGGGGCGGCGGCGCGTTGGGATCAAGTAGGGCCGGCGGCGGCGCATTCGGATCGAGCGCAACCGGCGGGGGCGCATTGGGATCCACCGGGGGCAGCGGCGCATTCGGATCGGCTGGCGGCGGTACCGGCGCGTTGGGATCAGCCGGCGGCAGCGGGGTCGCCGCCGCGGAGGTCGGCGCAGGGTTCGCAGCCGCGGAGGTCGGCGCAGGGGTCGCCGCCGCGGAGGTCGGGGCCGGGGCCGCGGAGGTCGTCGCCGGTGCCGGGGCGCCCGGTGCGGCGGTTGTCGTACCGGGGGGCGGTACCGGGTCGGCGACCGCGGAATTCGGTGGCAGGGCGATAGTGATCACGCTGGCACCGGCCATCGCGGTCACGGCGAACGCCGTCCACAGGCCCGGGCGTCGTGAGGTGGGGTCCGGCTGCGTCATGGCAAAAAACCTACCGTGTTAGCGCTGCGACGCAAGTTCGCGCCTCAGGTGTGTCCATCTGCCGCGTGCACGCCGACCGCCTGAGCCTTGACGGTGAACCACACCTGCTCACCCGGCTGTAGCCCCAGTTCGGCAACGGCGTCGGGGGTGACGTCGGCCGCCAACCCAGCCGTACCGTCGGCGTGAGCCTCGGCACGAACGCGCACCACGGCCCCGTTGACCTCGAGGCTGCCGACCCGGACGCGGACGCTGTTGCGTGGACTTCCGTGGGGGTGTTCGCGGTACACCGCGACCGCGGCAGGGTCGAACACCGCGACGACCTGCTGCCCGACCACCAGATCCGCGACCCCAGTTCCGTGCCACAGGAGATCAGTTCCGTGCCACAGGAGATCGGCGTCGACCCGGAGCGCGCCGGGCGCGATCAGGACACCGCGCAGCAGATTGACCCCCGCGATGCGGGCCGCGAACGCGCTGCGCGGCGCGGCCAGCACGGCGGAGACCGCGCCGCACTCGGCCACCTTTCCGGTCTCGAGCACCAGGACGCGATCGGCCAGGGTAAGCACATCGATCAGATCATGGGTGATGAGTAACGCCGCCCGGGAATCTGCGGTGAGCACCCGACGCAGGACGGCCCGGGACGCGGCGGCACCCGCCACGTCCAGGCCGGACAGCGGTTCGTCAAGAATCAGGACCTCGGGCTCGGCAGCCAGCGCCCGGGCCAATGCCACCCGCTGTGCCTGACCGCCGGACAGTTCGGCGGGTTTACGGTCGGCAAGCCCGTCAGCACCCACCTCGGTGAGCCACCGCTGGGCACCGACGCGGGCGCTCGACCGGTCCGTGTGCCGGCGCGCACCAAACATCACGTTGCCGAGCACGCTCATATGGGGGAACAGCAGCGGATCCTGCAGCAGCACCCCGATCCTTCGGTCATGGGTGGGCACACAGACGCCCGCAGCGGTATCGGTCAATGTGCGGTTGCCCACCCGCACCATCGCGGTATCGGCCGCAAGCAGACCGGTGATCACCGCCGCTGTCGTGGACTTTCCCGCCCCGTTGGCGCCGAGAACCGCCAGCACCTCACCGGCCGCGATGGTGAACGTCACGTCCAGTCCGCGGTCGGCGAGGGTGGCGGCGACGGTGAGTTCAGCCACCGGTGCTCCATCCGGTAATCCGGCGTGCGCCCAGTCCGATGACGACGACGGCCGCGATGGCGATGAGCAGAACCGACAGCGCAACCGCGGCCTCGGGATCACCTTCGCGCTGGAGATAGATCTCCAGCGGCAGGGTGCGGGTCACGCCCTGCCGGGATCCGGCGAAGGTCAGGGTGGCCCCGAACTCCCCCAGCGCCCGGGCGAACGCCAGCACCACACCGGAGAGCAGACCCGGTGCCAGTAGCGGCAGCGTCACCCGCCACCAGACCGTCGAGGGTGGTGCGCCCAGCGTGGCCGCCACAACGTCGTAATCCGAACCGGCCGTGCGGGCGGCACCCTCCAGGGCGATGACCAGAAAGGGCAGTGACACGAATGCCTGCGCCAGCACCACCGCGGCCGTGGTGAACGCAATCCGGATGCCGGCCGCTTCGAGATAGTGCCCGAGTAAGCCGAGCCTGCCGAACACATACAGCAGTGCGATACCGCCGACTACCGGTGGCAACACCAGGGGCATCAGCACCAGTGGGCGTAATACCCGGATCAGTGCTCCGCGATGGCGAGCCAGGACCAGCGCGAGCGGGACTCCGAGAAGAACGCAGAGCAGCGTGCTCGCGGTGGCGGTGCGAAGGCTGAGCAGCAGCGCCGCACGCGACGCCGGACTGGTGATCAGTGCACCGAACCGGGACCAGTCCACATTGATCGCGATCGCAAGCAGGGGCAGCACAACAAAGATCGCTCCCGCGGCCGCAGGCAGGTACACCCAGCGCGGCAGCGATACGCCCGGAGTCCGGATGGCCCTCATGGCGTCTCACCCTAGGCCCGGAGAGCGGCACTACCGTCGAGTAACCTTCGTGCAGCGAGCAAGGAGGCAAACGATGGATGTGCTGGTTACCGGTGCCGACAGTGAACTCGGGCGCACGGTCGCGGAAACATTTCGGGCCGCTGGTCATCAGGTGGTGGTCAGTGGTGCGCGCCGCGCCGAGTTGGAGCTGGTGGCCAAGGAGCTTGAGGTCGACTCCATTGTGTGCGATCCCGCCGACGCGGACAGTCTGGCCCGGGCCCGGGCCCAGTTCCCGCAGAACCTCGACACCATCGTGACGGTGCCCGGCCCGGCGTGGTCCAGCGGCGATCCGCGGGCCTTCACGACGGCCGACACCGCGGCAGCCTGGCGATCGGCATTCGACCGCACGGTGCTATCCGCGGTTCTGACCGTGGCGACCGTTGCCGACAACCTTCGCTCGGGCGGCTCGATCGTGACCGTCGTTGCCGATGATGCCGGCGAGACGGGCCCGGAGTCAGCACCGGTGGCGGCAGCCAAGGCAGCGCTGTCGAACTGGACGTCCGGTCAGGCCGACCATCTGGGCACCCGGGGTATCACGATCAACACGGTGGCGGCCGGGCGCAGTGCCCAGCCGGGCTACGCCGGACTCGCCACCGCGCAGCCGTCGGTGGCTGCCGAGATCGCCCAACTCGCGTTGTTTCTGTCCACCCCGGCCGCGCGCCATGTCACCGGTCAGACCCTGCACGTGGGCCGAGGGACCGCAGCGTCTTACGGTTAGGTCACGCTGGCAGTTATTGTCGGCGAGTGACGATTCGCCTCGGCTTCCAGATTCCCAACTTCTCCTACGGCACATCGGTCGCGGAGTTGTTCCCGACCGTCATCGCCCAGGCCCGGGAGGCGCAGTCCGCGGGATTCGATTCGGTCTTCGTGATGGATCACTTCTATCAACTGCCCATGCTCGGCTCCCCCGATCAGCCGATGCTGGAGGCCTACACCGCACTCGGTGCGCTGGCGACGGCGACTGAAGACGTATTGCTCGGCACCCTGGTCACCGGCAACACCTACCGCAATCCGACGCTGCTGGCGAAAATCATCACCACCCTGGATGTGATCAGCCAGGGGCGGGCCGTGCTCGGCATCGGTACCGGCTGGTTCGAACTCGAACACGATCAACTCGGCTTCGAGTTCGGCACGTTCACCGAAAGGTTCGCCAAACTCGATGAGGCACTCGAGATCATCCTGCCGATGATCAAAGGCGAGCGGGTGAGCTTCGCCGGCGAGTACTACCGGACCGTCGAGGCGTTTGCGGAGCCGCGCTACCGTGACCACATTCCGCTCATGATCGGCGGCAGCGGAGAGAAGAAGACGTTCGGTTTAGCCGCCCGGTATTTCGACCACCTCAATATCATCGCCTCCTTCGACGAGTTACCGGGCAAGGTGGCGGCACTGGCGCGACGATGCGATGAGGTGGGCCGCGATCCCGCCACGCTGGAGACCAGCATGCTGCTGACCGCGGTGCCCGATCCGGCCATGACCGACGATATGCTGCCCGCCGAGATGCGAGGCCGCATGGTGGTGGGCAGTCCCGAGCGGATCGCCGAGGCGGTACACACCCATGTCCGGGGCGCGGGGGTTGACGGGGTGATCCTCAACCTGCCCGCCTATGTGCCCGGATCGATCACCAAGGTGGCCGAGGCCTTGCGGCCGGTGCTGGGGCTTTAGACCTAACGACCCGGAACCGACCGACCCGGAACCCACCCACCCAGAACCCACCGACCCAGAACCCACCGACCCAGCGCGACAGCGCCCAGCGTGGCGACTACCGTATTACCTGCAGCATTAGCCGGTGCAGTCATACAAGGAGTGAAGATGAGCCATCCCGGCGCCACACCGTCGGATAAGCATAAAGTCGTGATCATCGGGTCGGGTTTCGGAGGCCTCAACGCGGCCCAGAAACTCAAGCGCGCCGATGTCGACATCAAGCTGATCGCTAAGACCACACACCATCTTTTCCAGCCACTGCTATACCAAGTCGCGACCGGAATCATCTCCGAGGGCGAGATTGCGCCCCCTACCCGGGTGGTACTGCGCAACCAGAAAAACTGCCAGGTGCTGCTCGGCGAAGTCACCGATATCAATCTGGCCAATCAAACCGTCGACTCATTGCTGTTGGGCCATACCTACCGCACGCCCTACGACACGCTGATCGTCGCCGCGGGCGCGGGCCAGTCCTATTTCGGCAACGATCAGTTCGCCGAGTGGGCGCCCGGAATGAAAACCATTGATGACGCACTGGAGTTGCGTGGCCGCATCCTCGGCGCCTTCGAGCAAGCCGAACGTTCCAGCGATCCGGACCGCCGCGAGAAGCTGCTCACCTTCGTCGTCGTCGGCGCCGGTCCGACCGGAGTCGAAATGGCCGGCCAGATCGCCGAATTGGCCGACCACACACTCAAGGGCGCGTTCCGGCACATCGACTCCACCAAGGCCAGGGTGATCCTGCTCGACGCCGCCCCGGCCGTTCTGCCACCGATGGGTACCAAGCTCGGCCTCAAGGCCGCTGCCCGCCTGGAGAAGCTCGGTGTCGAGATCCAACTCGGCGCGATGGTCACCGACGTCGACCGCAATGGCATCACCGTCAAGCACACCGACGGAAAAATCGATCGCATCGAATGCGCAACCAAGGTGTGGTCCGCAGGTGTGGCGGCCAGTCCGCTGGGCAAGATCCTCGCCGATCAGTCCGGTGCAGAGGTCGACCGCGCCGGGCGGATCCGGGTGATGCCCGATCTGACTGTTCCCGGCCATCCGAATGTATTCGCCGTGGGTGATATGACACTCATCGAGGGTGTGCCCGGTCAGGCGCAGGGCGCGATCCAGGGTGCGCGCTACGCGGCCAGGCTGATCAAGGCCGAACTTAAGGGCGCCGATCCGGCGACTCGGGAACCGTTTAAGTACTTCGACAAAGGCTCGATGGCCACGGTGTCCCGCTACTCGGCGGTCGCCAAGGTGGGGCCGCTGGAGTTCGGCGGGTTCATCGCCTGGTTGGCGTGGCTGTTCCTGCACCTGGTCTATCTGGTGGGCTTCCGGGCTCGGCTGACGACTGCACTGTCCTGGATCGGCACGTTCATCGGAAGCCAGCGCGGCCAACTCACCATCACCGAACAGCAGGCCTACGCCCGCACCCGTATCGAACAACTCGAAGAGATTGCGGCCACGGTCGAAGACTCCGAGAAAGCAGCCTCCTGAGCGCCCTGGTGAAACCCGACGAATTGGTCTACCGCCTGTTGCAGCGGCTGCCGATCCGGATGTTGTCGCTGCGCTCCATCGTGATCGTCGCTGCGCTGGCCGTGGTGGTACTGGTGCTCACGCTCGGAGTCTGGGTATGGGTGGGCGTCACCAACGACCAATACAGCCAATTGGACCGCCGCCTGGACTCGGTGAGCAGCCTGGGCGACTTCTCCACCCTGCTGTCCGGACCTCCGGCACCCAGCGCGCCCAGCCCGGATGGCAATCTGGTTCGTACCGTGCGAGTGGGCTCGATGGCGATGTCGGTGCCCGCCAATGTCGTACTGCCCGAATTTGCCGAGGGGTATGCCAACACCACCATCGACGGCGTCGAGTACCGCGTTCGCACCTTCACCGTGGGCGGGGCGTCGATCGCACTGGGGGCTCCAGTGGCCGAAACCCAGCGCAGAATCAGCGAGCTGCACTGGCGAGTGCTGATCATCTGTGCGGGTGTGATCGCCGGCACCGTAGTGGTCGGGTGGTTCTTCTCCCTGATCATGATCGATCCGTTCCGACTGCTGGCCCAGCAGGCTCGCGCCATCAACGCGCAGTCCAAGCCCGAGGAGGTGCAAGTCCGCGGGGTGCGGGAGGCGGTTGAGATCGGCGACGCGGTGGAGGGCATGCTCGCCCGGATCGGTGATGAGCAGGCTCGCACCCGGGCCGCGCTGGAATCGGCGCGGGACTTCGCCGCAGTCGCCTCGCATGAACTGCGCACACCGCTAACGGCCATGCGGACCAACCTCGAAGTGCTCTCCACCCTCGAATTGGGCGACGAGCAGCGCAAAGAGGTCGTGGGAGACGTGATCAGAACCCAGAGTCGGATCGAGGCCACCCTGACAGCGCTGGAGCGCCTCGCCCAGGGCGAATTGACCACCGCCGATGATTTCGTCCCGTTCGACATCACCGAGTTGCTCGATCGGGCCGCCCACGATGCCGAGCGAACCTACCCCGACCTCCGGGTGTCGCTGGTGCCCTCACCGGCGGTGCTGATGGTCGGGCTACCGGTCGGATTGCGACTGGTCATTGACAACGCGATCGCCAACGCTGTCAAACACGGTGGCGCCACCGAAGTCCAACTTGCCGTGGCGAGTTCGGCAGCGGGAGTCACCGTCACGATCGACGATAATGGCAGCGGCGTTCCCGAGGAGGAACGCGCCGCGGTGTTCGAGCGATTCTCCCGCGGATCCACAGCATCGCGTTCAGGTTCGGGACTGGGCCTGGCGCTCGTCGCGCAACAGGCCGAACTACACGGCGGCACAGCGTCTTTGGCTACCAGTCCGCTCGGCGGCGCCCAACTCGTCCTGCGCCTGGCCGGACGACCGGGGTAGGAGTCCCTACTGCTAGGGCTCGAGGTTCTGCAACCGAACCTGCCCGCGCGCGATCAGTCGCTCCCTGTCGTCGCGGATCGTCACCAGCCATAGCTGCTGCCGGCGGCCGCGGTGCACCGGTTCGGATACCCCGTAAACGGTGCCCTCGGTGATGGCGCGCAGAAAATCGGTGTTGTTGTTGACTCCCACGACATTGCCCCCGCCGTTGTCCTTCAGCCAGACATACGCCGACACACTGGCCATCGACTCGATCATCGAGCACCACACACCGCCGTGCACGATGCCCATCGGCTGCAGCAGGCTGGGCTTGACGTCCAGTTGCGCCTTCATGCCATCGGGTGAGACCTCGGTATAGACCAAGCCGAGTTGAGCGTCGTAGGGCGCGGAGAACTCGCTCGGAACTTGGGAATCCACGGAAGTGTGTCTACACCGTGATCCGGCCGAGCGACCCTCCGGGGTGCAACTGGAACGACGCTTGGTAGTACTACCGGGTAAGATGAACGCGTTATGAACGCGGGTGAAATATGGCGAAGCTGACCGGTCTCGGCGCTCTGGAACGCGCCGTGATGGACCACCTGTGGGCCACCGAAGGACCGCAGACGGTGCGGCAGGTCCACGATGCCCTCCGCGTGCAGCGCGATCTGGCCTACACGACCGTGATGACGGTCCTGCAGCGGCTCGCCCGTAAATCACTGGTGGTTCAGATCCGCGATGACCGCGCTCATCAGTATGCCGCGATGAACGGCCGAGACGAACTGGTCGCAGGCCTGATGGTGGATGCGCTCGATCAGGCCGCCGATTCCGTCGATCGTCGGGCCGCCCTGATGAATTTCGTCGAACGGGTCGGGGCCGAGGAGGCCGACGCACTGAGAAGTGCGCTGGCCGACCTGGAAGCCAAACATCACCGCGCTGGCGGTTGTCCCGCCCCCTGAGGGAGACTGTCTGTCGTGTCCGCACTGGCCTTCACACTTCTCGCGATTGCCCTCGCCGGTCCCCTCCCGGCGATGCTGGCTCGCGCGTCCTGGCCGATGCGCGCCCCGCGTGCGGCGATCGTGCTCTGGCAGGCTGTGGCGGCGGCCGCGGTGTTGTCGGCATTCAGCGCCGGCCTAGCACTCGCGAGCCGGCTTTTCCTGCCGGGACCTGACGGACGACCCACCTCGAGTATCGCCGGCGAGATCGACGTCCTCGGTTGGCCGCTGTGGCTGTGCTCGGTCGGCGTCCTCGCGCTCACACTGCTGATCGGCGCCCGGTTGATCGTGTCGGTGACGCAGGTCGCGATCGGAACGCGTCGATGCCGGGCCCATCACCGGATGATGGTGGATCTGCTTGGTGAGCGGCATCACGAGTTGGTCGGTACCCGGATCCTTCAGGTTGCCGAGCCCTTGGCCTACTGCCTGCCCGGTATGCGCAGCCGCGTGGTGTTGAGTGAGGGGACGCTGCGCACGCTCGAGGATTCCGAGTTGGCGGCGATAGTCCGCCATGAGCGCGCGCATCTGCGGGCCCGCCACGATCTGGTGTTGGAATTCTTCATCGCGGTGCATACCGCATTCCCCCGGTTCGTCCGCAGCAGAAGCGCGCTGGACGCCGTGCGCCTGCTAGTGGAACTCCTTGCCGACGATGCTGCAGTTCGCGCCGTGGGGCCCACGTCCGTGGCGCGGGCCCTGGTCGCCTGCGCTGCGGCCCCCACGCCGGCAGGCGCGATGGCCGCCGGCGGCCCGACGACGGTGATGAGGGTGCGCAGACTGTCCGGACCACCAAACAGCCGCGCACTGTCACTGGCGGGATATCTTGGCGCCGCTGCCGTGCTGGTGGTACCAACCGTCGCCGTTGTGGTTCCCTGGCTGACCGAGCTTCGCCGACTCTTCCTGATCTAAAGCCCCGCCCCGAATTCAGAACCGTTGGGGCACAACGTTGAAAGGCGCTTCATGAGCTCCGCATCGAAACCCACCGCCCACATCGGAGTCACCGGTCTGGCTGTCATGGGTTCCAATATCGCCCGCAACTTCGCCCGTCACGGATATACCGTCGCCCTGCACAACCGGTCGGTGGCCAAGACTGACGCGCTGCTGGCCCAGCACGGCGGCGAGGGCAATTTCGTCCGCACCGAGACCATCGGGGAATTCCTCGCTGCCCTTGAGCGCCCCCGCAGAGTGCTCATCATGGTGAAAGCCGGCGAGGCCACCGACGCGGTGATCAATGAACTCGCCGATGCGATGGAGGCCGGCGACATCATCATCGACGGCGGTAATGCCCTCTACACCGACACTATCCGGCGCGAGAAAGCCATGGCGCAACGTGGACTGCACTTCGTCGGCGCCGGTATCTCCGGCGGCGAGGAGGGCGCACTGAACGGACCGTCGATCATGCCCGGCGGCCCGAAGAAGTCCTACGAATCGCTGGGACCGCTGCTGGAGGAGATCTCCGCACATGTCGACGGTGTGCCGTGCTGCGCCCACATCGGCCCCGATGGCGCAGGCCACTTCGTGAAGATGGTGCACAACGGTATCGAGTATTCCGATATGCAGCTCATCGGTGAGGCCTACCAGTTGCTGCGCGACGCCCTCGGCCTGACCGCACCGCAGATCGCTGAGGTATTCACCGAGTGGAACGCCGGCGACCTGGACAGCTTCCTGGTCGAGATCACCGCCGAGGTGCTGCGTCAGGTTGATGCCAAGACCGGTAAGCCGCTCGTCGACCTGATCGTCGACGAAGCCGAGCAGAAGGGCACGGGTCGATGGACGGTGAAGTCCGCTCTCGATCTCGGCGTGCCGGTGACCGGTATCGCCGAGGCGGTGTTCGCCCGCGCACTGTCCGGCTCGGTTCCACAGCGCAGAGCGGCCGCCGGTATGGCCGCGGGCACGCTCGGTAAGCGTCCCACCGACGCAGACCAGTTCGTCGACGATGTGCGCCAAGCCCTGTACGCATCAAAGATCGTGGCCTACGCGCAGGGCTTCAATCAGATCCAGGCCGGCTCCGACGAATACAACTGGGGCGTTACCTCCGGCGACCTGGCCACCATCTGGCGTGGCGGTTGCATCATCCGGGCCAAGTTCCTCAACCGCATCAAAGAGGCTTTCGACGCCGATCCGGATCTGCCGACGCTGATCGCCGCTCCCTACTTCCGCAGTGCGATCTCCTCGGCTGTCGACAGCTGGCGGCGGGTCGTGGTGTCGGCCACTGAACTCGGGATCCCGATCCCGGGATTCGCCTCGGCACTGTCCTATTACGACGCACTGCGCACCACACGACTGCCGGCGGCCCTTATCCAGGGCCAGCGCGACTTCTTCGGAGCGCACACCTACGGTCGCACCGACGCCGACCCCGCGGCCCGGTTCCACACCCTGTGGAGTGGCGACCGCACCGAAGTTCAGGCCTGACCCATTGCGTTTTCTCGCTGATCACACCCCGCCCTATGACCTGACCTACGACGACGTTTTCATCGTCCCCAACCGCTCCGAGGTGACATCGCGTTTCGATGTCGACCTGTCCACCGGCGACGGCACCGGCACCACGATCCCGGTGGTGGTCGCCAATATGACGGCCGTGGCCGGCCGTCGGATGGCCGAGACGGTGGCCCGCCGCGGCGGGCTCGTGGTTCTGCCGCAGGATCTGCCGATCGCCGCGGTCCGGGCGACCGTCGACTTCGTCAAGAGCCGCGACCTGGTGGCCGACACCCCGGTGACGCTGATGCCCGAGGATTCGGTCTCGGACGCCGTCGCACTGATTCATAAGCGCGCCCATGGCGCGGCGGTCGTCGTCGACGGCCGCCGTCCGATCGGGCTGGTGACCGAGTCGGCGACCGTCGGCGTCGACCGTTTCGCCAGGGTGCGCGATATCGCGGCGACTGATTTCGTCACCGCGCCACTGGGCACCGACCCGCGCACGGTGTTCGACCTTCTCGAACACGCCCCGATCCCGGTCGCCGTGCTGACCATGGCCGACGGGTTGTTGGGCGGGGTGCTGACCCGGACCGGTGCGGTGCGGGCCGGTATCTACTCTCCGGCGATCGACGGGGCGGGACGGCTCCGGATCGCAGCGGCGGTCGGCATCAACGGCGATGTGGCCGCCAAAGCCGCCGCTCTGGCCGAGACCGGAATCGACGTCCTGGTGGTGGACACTGCACACGGCCACCAGGTCAAGATGCTTGACGCAATCAGGACAGTGGCCGGGCTGGGGCTGGGTATTCCCTTGGTGGCGGGCAACGTCGTTGCCGCGGAAGGTACCCGGGGTCTCATTGAAGCCGGCGCATCGATCGTCAAGGTCGGTGTGGGCCCAGGCGCCATGTGCACCACCCGGATGATGACCGGCGTCGGCCGCCCCCAGTTTTCCGCCGTGATGGAATGCGCCGCAGCCGCACATGAACTGGGTGCACACGTGTGGGCGGACGGCGGTGTCCGGCACCCGCGCGATGTGGCCCTGGCACTGGCGGCCGGTGCCTCGAACGTGATGATCGGATCATGGTTCGCGGGCACCTATGAATCCCCGGGCGATCTGATGTTCGACCGTGATGGTCGGCCGTACAAAGAGAGTTACGGCATGGCCTCCAAGCGCGCGGTCGCCGCCCGCACCATCGGCGACAGCCCCTTCGACCGGGCCCGCAAGGCGCTCTTCGAAGAGGGCATCTCCACCTCGCGGATGGCACTGGACCCGGATCACGGCGGGGTGGAGGATCTGCTGGATCACATCACCTCGGGGGTGCGCAGCGCATGCACCTATGTCGGCGCCGCCACCCTCGATGAACTGCATGAACGGGCAGTCGTGGGGGTGCAGTCGGCCGCCGGGTTCATCGAAGGACACCCGCTTCCTGCGGGTTGGTGAACCCGGCCGGGACCGCAGGACAGCTAATATCAACCTGTCGCAACGAACGGAAGGGAATCTCAGTGCCGCAGGCCCCACTCGTGGTTTCCTGCTCGCTGTCTGAGGACTCCGACGCCGAACCCTCTTCTAGTCAGCCGGGCTCGGGGCCCGGCGAGATGAGGCGGACACGGTGAGTGCCGTCTCGGTGATTCTGAGTCTGCTCGGCTTTATCGCCCTCACGCTGGGGACAGCGGTGTTCGTGGCGGCCGAATTCTCCTTAACCGCACTGGAGCGCAGCACCGTCGATGCCAACGCCCGTACCGGCGGCAAACGGGACAAATTGGTGCAGCGCGCGCACCGCACGTTGTCGTTCCAGCTCTCCGGCGCCCAATTGGGTATCTCGATCACCACGCTGGCCACGGGCTTCCTGGCGGAGCCGGTGCTCTCGCGGTTGTTGAACCCGGTGCTTGAGTCGATCGGACTTCCCACCCGTGCCGTGCCCGGAACCTCGTTGGTTGTGGCGATTCTGCTGGCCACCTCGCTGTCGATGGTGTTCGGCGAGTTGATACCCAAGAATCTCGCGGTCGCCCTGCCGTTGCCGACTGCCCGCGCCAGCGCCGGCCCGCAGATGGCGTTTTCCGCGGTGTTCGCCCCGGTCATCCGGCTGACCAACGGTGCCGCCAACTCGATTCTGCGCCGGATGGGCATCGAGCCCGCCGAAGAACTGCGCTCGGCTCGTTCGCCCCAGGAGCTGGGTTCGCTGGTCCGTGGGTCTGCCGAGCGGGGCGGGATCGACGAGGGCACCGCCGATCTCGTCGACCGTTCCCTTCAGTTCGGTGCCCGCATCGCGGAGGAATTCATGACGCCGCGGACCGAAATCGAGAGCCTGCAGGCCCACCACACCGTCGCTGACTTGCTGGCCGCGTCCGCTCGCACCGGTTTTTCTCGATTTCCGGTGGTCAAGGGCGACCTCGACGAAACCATCGGGCTGGTGCACATCAAACAGCTTTTCGGAGTGCCGGCCGCCGAGCGGGCAAGCACCCGCTTGGATGCGCTTGCGGTTCCGGTTCCCACCGTGCCGTCCACCCTGGACGGCGACGCACTGATGACGCAGGTTCGGGCGAACGGCCTGCAGACCGCGCTGGTGGTCGATGAATACGGCGGCACGGCGGGCATGGTCACAGTCGAGGATCTGATCGAGGAGATCGTCGGCGACATCCGCGACGAGCACGACGACTCGACACCGGACGTGCGGTTGGACGGCTCCGGTTGGGAGGTCGCGGGTCTCCTGCGCATCGATGAGGTGACGGCCGCCACGGGCTTTCGCGCACCCGAGGGCGAGTACGAAACCATCGGCGGACTGATCCTCGAACAGTTGGGGCACATTCCTGTTCCGGGCGAGTCCGTCGACCTGGCCGCCTTCGATCCGGAGGATGCCGCCCGGATCCCGCTGCGGTGGCGAGCGACCGTGGTGGCGATGGACGGCCGCCGCATCGACCGGCTCACACTGATTCGGATGGGCGACCGCTGATGGGCGCTGACATTTTCGGGGTGCTGCTGACCATCGTGCTGCTCGGGATCAACGCCTTCTTCGTCGGTTCGGAGTTCGCGTTGATATCGGCTCGGCGGGACCGGCTCGAGGCGCTCGCCGAACAGGGCAAGAAGCGGGCGGTGACGGTACTGCGCGCCGGCGAGCAGCTGTCGCTGATGCTGGCGGGGGCACAACTGGGTATCACCGTCTGCTCGATCCTGCTCGGCCGCGTCGGTGAACCGGCTGTGGCCCACCTCCTGGAAAAACCCTTCGGGTTCTTCGGGATTCCAGATGCGGTGCTGCACTCGATCTCGTTCCTACTGGCGCTGGTCATCGTGGTGATCCTGCACGTGCTGCTGGGCGAGATGGTGCCGAAGAACATCGCGATCGCCGGACCGGAGTCGACGGCAATGCTGCTGGTTCCCCTCTATCTGGTCTACGTGCGTGCGGTGCGCCCGTTCATCAGTCTCTATAACTGGATGGCCAACACGATCCTGCGCATGTTCGGCGTGCGGGTAAAAGATGAACTTGAGGTCACCGTGTCGACGGTGGAACTTGCCGAGATGATCGCGGAGTCACGATCCGAAGGCTTGCTTGATCCCGAGGAGCACATGCGGCTGTCGCGGGCGCTGCAGATCCGCAACCGGTTCGCCGGTGATGTGGGGGTACCGCTGGCGCAAATCCGTTCGGTTCCCATCGCGGCGGCCGGAACCGGACCCCGCGTGGCCGATATCGAGGAGGCACTGGCCGCGAGCGGATACTCACGATTCCCGGTGGTCGACGAGACGGGTGAGTTCATCGGTTTCGTCCACATCAAAGACATGCTGGACCTCATCGACCTTCCCGGTGCGGTGGTCAGTGCCTCAGCTGTGCGCTTTCTGCCGCGGCTTCCTGCCGCGACGCCGCTTCCCGACGCACTGTCGCGGCTGCGCCAGAACAACAGTCACCTGGCATTGCTGACCGGTGCCGACGACGCGGTCTGTGGACTGCTGGCGTTGGAGGACCTGGTCGAGGATGTGGTGGGAACAGTGCGCGACGGGATGCACCGATAGGATCAGTCGACTTTCCTTTAGGGAGGAAAACATGACTGATCGGGTCGCAGTGGGAAACCTGCGCGTGTCGCGGACGCTGTACGACTTCATCACCACCGAGGCCATACCCGGCACCGGCGTCGACCCGGACAGTTTCTGGGCCGGCGTCGACAAGGTGGTTACCGACCTCAGTGGCCGCAATGATGAGTTGCTGGCCCGCCGCGCGGACTTACAGGCGCAGATCGACAAGTGGCACCGCGCGCGCGTCATCGGCGGGATCGACGCCGGTGAGTACCGGCAGTTCCTGACCGATATCGGATACCTGGTGCCCGAACCAGCTGATTTCACCATCTCGACCTCGGGTGTGGATGCCGAAATCACCTCGACCGCCGGGCCGCAACTGGTGGTGCCCATTCTCAATGCGCGCTTTGCGCTCAATGCCGCGAATGCGCGCTGGGGTTCGCTCTATGACGCCCTTTACGGCACCGACGTCATCGGCACCGACGGCGGTGCGGAGCCTGGCTCGGGCTACAACAGGGTGCGCGGCGACAAGGTGATCGCCTATGCGAAGCGGTTCCTCGACGATGTCGTTCCGTTGAGCGCGGGCCAGTACTCGGACGTCACCCGATTCATGGTCACCGAGGGTGAACTCGAAATCGCGCTTGCCGACGGTGATGTCACCGGACTGGCCGACCCGGAACAGTTCGCCGGATATCTCGGCGACCCGGCCGCACCCACGTCGGTGCTGCTGGTCAACCACGGGCTGCATATCGAGATCCAGATCGACCCGGTGTCGGCCATCGGATCGACCGACCCGGCCGGCATCAAGGATGTTGTGTTGGAGTCCGCGGTCACCACGATCGTGGACTTCGAGGATTCGGTGGCCGCCGTCGACGCCGATGACAAGGTGCTCGGCTACCGCAACTGGCTCGGACTCAACCGGGGCGATCTGGCCGAGTCGGTGACCAAGGGCGGTAACACCTTCACCCGGGTGCTCAACGGTGATCGTTCCTATACCGCCCCCGACGGTACAGAATTCACCCTGCCCGGCCGCAGTCTGCTGTTCGTGCGCAATGTCGGCCATCTGATGACCAACGACGCCATCGTCGACGCCGACGGCAGGGAAGTCCCCGAGGGCATTCAGGACGCGCTATTCACCAGCCTGATCGCGATGCACGGACTCAACGGCCAGAACAGCCGTACCGGGTCCATCTACATCGTCAAGCCGAAGATGCACGGCCCCGACGAAGTCGCGTTCACCGGCGAACTGTTCAGCCGCGTCGAGGATGTGCTGGGCCTGCCGGCCAACACCATCAAGGTCGGTATCATGGACGAAGAACGGCGTACCTCGGCCAACCTCAAGGCGTGCGTGAAAGCCGCCTCGGACCGAATCGCCTTCATCAACACCGGATTCCTCGATCGCACCGGCGATGAGATTCACACCTCGATGGAAGCCGGCCCGATGATCCGTAAGGGCGCGATGAAGACCCAGCCGTGGATTCAGGCCTATGAGGATCAAAACGTCGATGTGGGTCTGGCAGCCGGGTTCTCGGGTCGGGCCCAGATCGGCAAGGGCATGTGGGCGATGACCGATCTGATGGCCGACATGGTGGAACAGAAGATCGCGCAGCCTCGCGCCGGCGCCACCACGGCCTGGGTGCCCTCGCCCACCGCCGCGACCCTGCACGCCATGCACTATCACTATGTCGACGTCTATCAGGTGCACAAGGAGCTGGCCGGGCAGAAGCGCTCCAGCATTGAACAATTACTGACACTGCCGTTGGCGCAGACCGGTCTGGGATGGTCACCGGATGAGGTGCATGAGGAAGTTGACAACAACTGCCAGTCGATCCTGGGATACGTGGTGCGCTGGATCGACGCTGGCGTCGGCTGCTCCAAGGTTCCCGACATCCATGACATCGCACTCATGGAAGACCGCGCCACCCTTCGGATCTCCAGTCAACTGCTGGCCAACTGGCTGCGGCACGGAGTGATCACCACCGACGATGTCACCTCGAGCCTGCGCCGGATGGCCGCGGTGGTCGACGCGCAGAACGCCGACGATCCCACCTACCTCCCGATGGCACCCGATCCCGAGGGCAGCATCGCCTTCCAAGCCGCTGAGGAGTTGATTCTGTCCGGAACGACGCAGCCCAGTGGCTACACCGAGCCGATCCTGCACCGGCGCAGACGCGAGTACAAGGCCGCCACAACCTAGCGACAGGCGATTGGCCGTTACCGGAGACTTGACGTCGGAGTGACTAGAATCGTCCCAGGTCGCGCAGACGCCGCGCCGAGACTCTGACGAAGGAATCATCACCCGATGGGCAGGCACAGCATTCCCGGTCCGGGGGAATCCTTCGGCGAACCAAAGGATCCTTCCGACGGCGATTGGCGGGGCCGGCGGCGCCGGACCGGCGTCGCTCGCCGCGGGGTGAGCAACGGAGTGATCGCCGCACTGGTGCTCGTGGTTGTTCTGGTGGGCGGGATCATTCTGTGGCAGTTCTTCGGCGATGCGATGTCGCGGCGATCGAAAGACGCCGCTGCGCAGTGCGTACAGGGCACCGCCTCCGTCGCGGTGGTGGCTGACTCCGCGATTGCCGATCATGTCAAGGAATTCGCGCAGCGCTATAACGCCGAGGCCTCACCGGTGGGTGACACCTGTATCAATATGGTTGTCACGCAGGCGGATTCGGATGCAGTGATCAGCGGATTGACGGGCACCTGGCCGGCCGATCTCGGAGAGCGCCCGGCTCTGTGGATCCCGGCGAGTTCGGTGCCGTCGGCCCGGCTGCAAGCCCTTGCCGGAAAGCAGATCGTCAGCGATGCCCGATCCCTGGTCACTTCGCCGGTCGTGCTGGCAGTTCGTCCGGAGCTCGCCGACGCACTCGGACAGCAGGGCTGGGCGGGGCTGCCGCCGCTGCAGACAAACCCGACCTCGCTGGAGGCGATGAATCTGCCCGGTTGGGGTTCGCTGCGGCTGGCATTGCCGGCCGGCGGTGCCGGTGACGCCGCCTATCTGGCCGCCGAGGCCGTCGCGACATCCTCGGCCCCGCCCGGTGCGGCACCGACCGCCGGGCTGGGCGCGGTGAGCGCGCTGCTGGGCGGACAACCCCGGTTGGCCGATAGCAGCGCCAACGAAGCCTGGACCGCACTCGTGACACCGACCGACCCGGCCGCGGCCCCGGTGCACGCCGTGGTCATGATCGAACAGCAACTGTTCACCCGGGCCGCGTCAGCGCCGGATGCCAGGAACACCGTCGCGGAATGGATCCCGGCCGGTCCGGTCGCCCTCGCTGATTTCCCCACGGTGCTGCTCGCCGGGCCCTGGCTGTCCGACGAACAGGTCAGCGCCGCCAGTGAATTCGCCCGATTCATGGGTAAACCGGAACAACTCGAGGAGCTTGCCAAAGCCGGATTCCGCGCCGAGGGCACGACCAACGCGGCCAACGACGTGGTGAGCTTCCCCGCCCTGTCCGCACCACTGCCGGTGGGTGACGACGCGACCCGGACCGCGGTGGCGGGTGCGGTGAGCCCGACTGCGGGCGCGGCCACCACCGTCGTCCTGGATCAGGGCCTGACCGGTGACGAGGGCGGTCGGCCACGGCTGACCACGGTGGCCGGCGCGCTGACTAACCGGATCGGCGCGCTGCCGCCGAATGCCGTTGTGGGCCTGTGGACATTCGACGGCGCCGACAGCCGGCCCGTGGTGCCCGGCGGCCCACTGGCCGATGATCTCGCCGGGCAGCCCCGCGCTGCCGCACTGACAGCGACACTGGATGGATTGTCACCCACCGGCGGCGGCGCGGTCTCGTTCACCACCCTGCCCCGGGCGTATTCCGATGCGCTCGCGAATTATCAGCCGAGACAACCGAATTCGGTTCTGTTGATCACGCAGGGTCCGCACACCGACAAGACACTGGACGGTCAGGGTCTGCAGAATTACATCGCATCCGTCATCGACCCGAACCGGCCGGTGGCGATCAATGTGATCGACTTCGGTGACGACCCCGATCGTTCGGTCTGGGAAGCGGTAACTCAGCTGTCCGGCGGCAGCTATCAGCAGGTCGCCGGTGCTGATTCTCCCGATCTGGTGGCGGCGATCACCCGGATGCTGTCCTAGCGGGTACGCCGCCACGATAAGAACGCCGCACCACCCATGACAGCGGTCAGCGCGTAGGCCACCCACTGAAACGGCATTCCGCCGTACCGGGTGAACGGGGCGCCTCGGGGTCCGAGTGGCACATCCGCAACCAGTAGTGCGCGGCCACCGAGTTGGGTGTGAATGTTGTCGATGGCCAGCACCTGCCCGTTGGGGGCGACGATGACCGAATCCCAGGCGGCGTCCGCTTTGACCATGGCTACCCGGTTCTCGACGGCCCGGAACACCGTCGAGGCGCTCCGGACGCTGGAGATCGATTCGACGTCGATGCTGGGAGCCAGGATCATCTGCGCCCCATCCAACACCGTGCGGCGGGCGGGACCGTCCGGGAAGTCGATATCGAAGCAGATGATCATGCCGAGGGTGCCGATCGAGGTCTGCACGGTCGGATAGACCGTTCCCGGGGTGAACGACTCCCCCTCGGCCAGAACCCGTTTGGTCTTGAAGTAGACGATCTCGACCCGGCCCTGCGGGTCCCACAGCAATCCGGTGTTCGGCGCCGAACTGTCCTGGGTGTTCGGGGTGAACCCCATGGCCAGGTATACGCCGGTCTGGCGGAGCAGCGCGGGAATCCAGTCGGTGTTGACCACGCGCGGGTCGTAGTCGAGGGTCTCCTCCGGCCACACCACGATCCGGGCGCCTTGGGCAGCCGCCTGCCGCGTCATCTCGCTGAGCTCGGCGATCTGATCGTTCCGGCGTTGTTGTTCGCTGCGGCCCGAGGTCATATCGCCAGCCGAAATCAGTGTTCCCGGGCTCGCATTGGCCAGGCCGGGCTGTACCGTCGCAACCCGCACGGCCGGGCCCATCCGATTGGACACCGAGGCATACAGCACCATGCTGACTGTCACCCACAGGATGCTCGCCGCGGCAGGAAGGGCGAGGGAGAGAGTCAGCACCCGCCGGGGCACCGGAACGTCAGCCAGGTCGGGCCGGCGGCGGTCCAGCAGCGCCAAGACCGCCATCGCGATCGCCGCGTTAATGATATGCAGCAGCAGGGTCAGCGCCGGAGTCCCGGTGATACTGACCGGCGCGATCAGCCGGGGCGCGTCGGCCAGCCGATAGGCCATCCACATATAGGTGCCGATGATCTCGTTGTTTTGCACCACCAGATCGATAGCGACCCAGATCAGTCCGAACTGCACGACGAACCAGCGGTACCCGGTGCGCTCAGCAAACGGCCGTAGGAATATCCCGATCACCAGGCCGATCGCCGCACTCACGGCGGCGGTGCCGACGATCATCGAGATCGGTATCACCGACGAGCTCAGCAGCGCTACCGCGACGTAATGCGCCGCAAACGCGATCGCCACCGGAATCGCACTCCACCGCCGCGGCAGAAACCGGTACTGCGCCACATACATCGGAACGAACGCGACGACCGTGAACCACCACAGGTTGCCGTAGGACTGCCAGATGACGATCAGCAGCACCGCACTGAGCACGCTCAGAGCCAACCCGATGAGAATTCGCGAGCGACTCATGGGCCAACAATGTAGTCGGCGGCGATTCAGCGTGGCCCGAGATTTGTTTCGGACTGTCAGGCGAACGCCTCGATCGGCGGACACGAGCACACCAGATTGCGATCGCCATAGGTGCCATCGATGCGGCGCACCGATGGCCACACCTTGGGCCGGAATGCCTTCCCCAGCGGGTAGGCGGCCTGCTCCCGGGTGTAGGGATGGTCCCAGTGCTCGACCAGCAGGCACCCGGCGGTGTGCGGTGCATTGTGCAGTGGGTTGTCCTCGGCCGGCCAGTGCCCCGAGCCCACCAGATCGATCTCGCCACGAATGGCGATCATCGCCTCGCAGAATGCGTCGACCTCGGCCAGGCTCTCACTCTCGGTCGGCTCGACCATGAGGGTTCCGGCCACCGGGAAGCTCATGGTCGGTGCGTGAAAACCATAGTCCGCCAGACGTTTCGCCACATCATCGACGGTGACACCGGTGGCCTTGGTGATGGGCCGCAGATCCAGGATGCACTCATGCGCCACCATGCCGTTGGCACCGGTGTAAAGCACCGGGTAGTACTCATCGAGACGCCGGGCGACGTAGTTGGCCGAGGCGATCGCAGCCAGCGATGCCGTGCGCAGTCCTGCTGCGCCCATCATCCGGATATAGGCCCAGGTGATCGGGAGGATCGACGCCGATCCGTAGGGCGCCGAGGACACCGGGTGGCCGTGCGGTAACTCCGGTGCCAGCGGGTGGCCAGGCAGATAGGGCGCCAGGTGCGCGCGCACCGCCACCGGCCCGACACCCGGACCTCCACCGCCGTGCGGAATGCAAAATGTCTTATGCAGGTTCAGGTGACTGACATCGCCGCCGAACTTTCCAGGCCGAGCCACACCTACCAGCGCGTTGAGGTTGGCACCGTCGACATAGACCTGACCGCCGGCATCGTGCACTGCCGCGCAGATATCGGCGATATCGTGTTCGAACACGCCGTGGGTCGACGGGTAGGTGATCATCAGCGCCGCCAGGGTGCCGCCGTTCTCGGCGATCTTGGCGCGCAGTTCGTCAAGATCGACGTCCCCGTTGTCCCGGCAGCCGATGACCACCACCCGCATCCCGGCCAGCGCGGCCGATGCGGCGTTGGTGCCATGGGCACTCGATGGAATCAGACAGACGTCGCGGTGCGATTCACCTCGTGCGGCGTAATAGTCCCGGATGGCCAGCAGGCCGGCGTACTCACCCTGGGATCCGGCATTGGGTTGCAACGAGATGTCGTCATAACCGGTGATCCCGGTCAGCCAGGAACGCAGATCGGCAATCAGCCGCCGTATCCCGGGCACATCGCCAACCGGAGCGAACGGGTGCAACCGCCCGAACTCCGGCCAGGTGATCGATTCCATCTCGGCGGCGGCGTTGAGCTTCATGGTGCATGAGCCGAGTGGAATCATACTGCGATCCAGTGCGATGTCCTTATCGGACAGTGCGCGCAGATAGCGCATCATCGAGGTTTCGGTGCGATAGCGCGTGAACGCGGGATGATTCAGAAAACCCGTTGTGCGGTCGGCGATCTCGACGCCCGGGTTATCTCCGGAAGCAACCGCTCCAAACGCCTCCAGGACCAATGCGACATGGGTGCCGGTGGTGGCTTCGTCGCAGGCGATCGAGACGTGGTCGTCATCGACCTGCCAGATATTGATACCGCGATCTTTGGCCGCGGCACCGATCTCCGCGGCTCGGCGAGGCACGTGGGCGAGCACCGTGTCGAAGAACCTGTCATGCACCACATCAATACCGGCGGCGTTGAGGCCGGCGGCGACAGCGCGGGCGTAGCCGTGCACCCGGCGGGCGATTGCGGTGAGCCCGTCCGCGCCGTGGTAACTGGCATACATGGCTGCCATCACCGCCAGCAACACCTGGGCGGTGCAGATATTGGAGGTCGCTTTATCCCGGCGGATGTGTTGCTCGCGGGTCTGCAGGGACAGCCGATAGGCGGGCGCGCCATCAGCATCGAGTGACACCCCGACCAGGCGTCCGGGTAACTGCCGGGCGTGGGCGGTGTGCACCGCGAGGTAACCGGCATGGGGACCGCCGAACCCCATCGGAACGCCGAATCGCTGGGCGGTGCCGAATGCGATATCGGCTCCGATCTCCCCCGGCGGGGCGATCAGGGTGAGTGCCAGCAGATCGGCGCCGATCGCGACCAGGGCACCACGCTCATGAGCCTGCTCGACAAGTTTCGACCAATCGGTGATACGGCCGCTAGCACCGGGAACCTGCGCGATCACTCCGAAGAATTCGCCCTCGGGCAGACCGTTGCGCAGATCCGCGGTGACAATCTCGATACCCAACGGTTCTGCTCGGGTGGCCAGCACGGCGGCGGTCTGGGTGAACAGATCGGCGTCGACCGCCAACCTGTTCACCGAGCCGCGTGCCGCGCGGTGCATCAGAGTCATCGCCTCGGCGGCCGCGGTGCCCTCATCCAGCATGGAGGCACCCGCCAGGTCCAGACCGGTGAGCTCGGCGACCATGGTCTGGAAATTCAGCAGCGCCTCCAGACGGCCCTGGCTGATCTCCGGCTGATACGGCGTGTACCCGGTGTACCACGCCGGGTTCTCCAGGATGTTGCGCAGCAGTACCGGCGGGGTCAGGGTGTCGTAGTAGCCCTGACCGATCATCGACACGGCCACGGTGTTGGAGTCGGCCAGCGCCCGAAGTGCGGCCAGCGTCTGGTGTTCGGAGATCGGCGCGGGCAGTGCCTCCAGCCCCGGTGCACTGCCCTGGTCGGTGAGCACATCGAGGATTCCGGCCGGCAGCGCCTTGGCCGCCAGTTCATCGAGCGAGCCCACCCCGATCACATTGAGCATGGTGGACAGCGCCTCGGTATCGAGACCGATATGGCGGGCGACGAAGCTGGAATCGGCGTGATCAGAAACGAATTCAGACACAGGCACTCCGTGACTCAAGGGCGGACGCGGCCGTCAGCGTGGCGACCTCTCCCTCTGTCGTTGTTGCCTGAGAGATTCAGCGCGCCCCCGGCGATCCGGGAAGGCGAACTTTTCCCCATGGGCGGGTGACCGCACGCGGTCACCACTTTCCAGAGGCATCGTGTCTCGTCGCGGTCCTGGTGCCTGAGAGATTGACGGAGAGGTGCTGCTCCTTCGGCGTCCGTGGCTGGCGGCCACGGAACTCTCCCGCACGAGGTCGATGCGTGACTGAGTCTAACGGACGGCGGGGACTATCCGGGGATCGGCGCGGTCAGCCGATCTTGCGGTCGCGACTCTTGCGCCGCGACGCCAATTCGTCCTCGGGGGCGGCGATCGATTCGCCACCGTCGGCACGCTCGCCCGGGAAGTCGGCGATCGCACCGGTGAGCTCACGCATGGCGCCGCTGACCGCGATACCGAACACGCCCTGACCGCCCTGGAGCAGGTCGACGACCTCCTCGGCGGAGGTGCACTCGTAGACGGTGGTGCCGTCGGAGAACAGGGTGATATTGGCCAAATCCTGAACGCCGCGCTTGCGCAGGTGGTCGACGGCGACCCGGATGTTGTGCAGCGAGATCCCGGTATCGAGTAGTCGCTTGACGATTTTGAGAACCAGGATGTCTTTGAAGGAGTACAGCCGCTGGCTGCCGGAGCCGGCAGCACCGCGAATTGACGGCACGACCAGCGAGGTCCGGGCCCAGTAGTCCAACTGGCGGTAACTGATCCCGGCGATCTGGCAGGCGCTCGGCCCGCGGTAGCCGATCAGCTCGTCGGGAACCGAATCATCGGGGAACAGACCAGCCTGAACGGGCTCATTCGGTTCGGCAACGCCTGTGGTCACAGCGAGATCTAGTTCTTCCTGACGTGGCGTGTCGCCCACGGTGCTTCCTCTCGCCGTTCCAACCAGTGGCCCGCTGACCGCCCCGCCGACGCCCGGGCCGCTCAGAACGCTCTGAGCATACGCCTTGACGAGTTACGTGCGTGGAAGTCGATCAACGAAAGTATGGCCGCCGCAGGCCGGGCCGGGCGGCATCCGGTTGGCGTGTCGGGGCCTCAGCAGCCCAGATGAGATGCATCCGTGATCTGGCCCCAGATGCTGGGAGGCCGTCAAACTAGGTGGCCTTGAAGTCGTCCGGCGAGACACTGTCGAGGAATTCCTTGAACTTCTCGACCTCGTCCTCCCGGAGTACCCCGGCCGACTCCTCATCACTATCGTCGGGCATCAGCAGGCCGACTTCATCGAGGATGGCCTCCTCGACGTGGATGGGCACACCCATCCGCACAGCCAATGCGACGGAGTCCGACGGCCGGGCCGAAACCCGCACGTCGTTCTCGAACACCAGATCGGCGTAGAAGGTGCCCTCGCGCAGATCGACGATGCGGACTTCCTTGAGCGAATGTCCAAGGGCAGCAATGACATCGCGGAAAAGGTCGTGGGTCATCGGGCGGGGTGGCTCGACGCCCTGCTGCTCGAGGATGATCGCCTGCGCTTCGGTGTTGCCGATCCAGATCGGCAGATAACGATCGCCGCTCGATTCACGCAGCATCAGAACGGGTTGGTTGGTGGGCTGTTGGAACTGGACGCCGATCAGCTGAACCTCAGTCATCTGTCCGACCTCCGCCCACGAGTAGTTCCGAACCAAGCCACGGTGAGTCTAGTCCTCAGCGATCCAGGACGTCGCGGACGGCGGACTTGATCAACGAGGTGTGCAAGGTGATCGCCAGGGCCGCGACTTCCCGGGCCAGATCGTCGGCGCGGTCGCGGGCGCCGGTCGTGCCGGCCTTGCCGACCGGCCCGGCGATCTGCGCGATCAGATCGGACTGGCGATCGGCGGCGGAGCGGAAGGCCCGCAGGTGGCGGGGTTCCACGCCGTAGTCGGCAAGCGCAGCGGCGCACTGGGCGATCACCACCGCGTGCTCGTCGAAAAAGCCGCCCGGACCCGTGGTGATGACCCCCGCCTTGCGTAGTGCGGCAATCAGGTCCTGGCCGACGCCGGACCGTTCCAGCAGATCCTCGCGGCTCAGCCGAACCGGCGCCGGCTCGGCGGGGACGCTGTCGCGGACCAGGTCGGACTCGTCACCGACCGGGACCAACCGGGGGGCCGGATACGCGGCGTCCTGACGCGGAATTTCACCGTCGGGTTGGCTGTCGAGTTGGGCCTTGATGACCTTCAATGGCAGGTAGTGGTCGCGCTGGGCGGTCAGGATGAACCGGAGCCGCGCGCTGTCATAGGCGGTGAACCGACGGTATCCCGACGGGCTGCGCTGCGGGGTAACCAGACCCTCGGCCTCGAGAAACCGAATCTTGGAGATGGTGACGTCGGGGAAATCCGGCCGCAGCAGGTCCAGCACGGCTCCGATCGACATCCCGGCCGGTTCGGGACTATCGGGGGCGCTCACTAGCTCCCCGGAACACCGTCACCGCCGGCTGGCGTGGGACCGGTCAGGAACACCAGCCGGAACTTGCCGATCTGCACCTCGTCGCCGTTGGTCAGGCTGGCCGAGTCGACGGGTTCGCGGTTGACGTAGGTGCCGTTGAGGCTGCCGACGTCGACTACCTGGAACTCGTTGCCGTCGACCCGGAACTCGGCATGCCGACGGCTGACGGTCACATCGTCGAGGAAGATATCGGAGTCGGGATGCCGCCCCGCCGACGTCGTGGGCTGATCGAGCAGGAATCGCGAGCCCGCGTTGGGGCCACGCTTGACGACCAGCAGTGCCGCACCCACCGGTAAGCCCTCGACCCCGGATACCGCCGTCTCGCCGACCGGACCGGCCGGGGCATCAAGATCACTGAGGAAGTCCGCGCGGAATACCGACGTCGTCTCCACTGTGACCTCGTCAGAGGACTCATCGGCCCCCGATTGCCGGCCCATATCCGTCACCCGATACTCCTCGCCATTGTTAAGTCCGACCGTACCGTCCGGGGCGCGCTGCACCCTAGGCAACTACCGTATTAGCTGAGTATGCCCCGGTAGGCATCGGCATCGAGCAGTGTTGTCAGCGTTTGATCGAGGGTATCGGCGCCCGCGCGCAGTTCCAACAGCCAGCCTTGACCGTACGGATCGGAGTTGACCAGCTGCGGGTCGCCCTCCAGCGCGGTGTTGACGGCGACCACCGTCGCCGACACCGGCGCGTAGAGATCCGACACCGACTTGGTGGACTCGACCTCGCCGAACGATTCACCCGCGGTGACGTCGGTGCCGACGTCCGGCAACTGCACGAACACCACGTCACCCAGGGCCGACTGCGCAAAATCGGTGATACCGACCCGCACGGTGCCCTCGTCGGTGCGGCGAACCCACTCATGCTCGGCGGTGTAGCGCAGTTCAGCGGGGATGTCGCTCACGGGGCTCCTCGTTGGGACGGTGGTGCGGGATCACTCATTTGACCGGTTGAGCGTATTGGCGGGGTTTCGGTTGCCGCAAGGTGGTGATCTCGACGCGGTCAGATGTGACCACGGTCATCGTCGCGCCGACCCGTTCCACGCTGTCGACGGCCCCGCCCGGAATATTCATTGCCGCCGCCAGAGTGGGCGGATCACCAATGGCGGCAAGGGAATACGGCGGACGCAGGGCCAGAGAGTCAACCACCAGATTCCCGGGATCGCCGCTCACCCAGGTGTCGACGCCGACCCGGACTGACTGCCGGCCAGATGAGATCTCGAGGGTCTCCGCACCCGCGGCCCGCAACTCGTTGATCACGTCGAGCATGGTCTCCGGGGCTACACCGGGACCGGGGTCCTCGATATCGATCGTCACACCCGGCCCGGTGGCCGCGACCGTTCCGATGAGGATCGACAGATCCGCGAGGCGGGACTGGGCGTTGGCGATCGCGGCCTGATCGCTGCTGCCTGCGCTCTGCAAGGCCGTGAGATTGCGCTGCAGTTCGCTGACCTCGGTGTTCAGCGCCGCTTCGCGCTGTTGCAGTGAGTCCAGCAGCACCAGCAGATCGGCCGGGCGGGCATTGCTCAGTGCGTCACCGGAACGGGTCTGGCGAACCTGGGTGGCGATTGCGATACCGAGCAGCACACACAGCACCGCCGCCAGCACGCCGAAGATCCGTTGCGAGCGGCCACCGGAGGCTGCCGCCGGCACCGCAGGGGGCATCTCGTGCCGTCCGTGGTCAGAGCCGGCCAACTCAGGCCCCGAACAACTTGCGGCGCAGCGCCGCCGCGTTACCGAAGATCCGGATACCGAGCACCACGATGATCGCCGTCGACAACTGCGTTCCTACGCCCAATTGATCGCCCACGTAGACGATCAATGCGGCCACCAGAACGTTGAACACGAAGGAGATCACGAACACCTTGGCGTCGAAGATGTTCTCCAGGTATGCCCGGAGACCGCCGAACACGGCATCGAGCGCAGCCACCACGGCGATCGGAAGATAGGGCGCGATCACCTCCGGCACGCTGGGCCGCAACACCAGTCCCAACCCGATGCCGATGATGAGCGCGATGATGCCGATCAACCCGTAACCCCCCTCACGGTCCCGCCCGCTCGGCAAACCTAACCTCCCGCGCGCCTCCGGCGGGCACCGAAAGCTCATCCTCGGTGCTGACGGTCACGCCCGCGCGATAGGCCGTCTCCAGTAGTCGCAGCCGCTGCAGTGCGCTGCTGGCCTCGAAGCTGTCGCGCATCGTCCCCGGCGCGCCGATCGCGAGGACGACGTATGGGCCGGCGATCGGCTGGTTGTCCACCAGGATCGCCCCGCCGGCCTGCCGGATCGTCACATCCGGTCCGATCCGGACCCCGCCCACGGCAATGGCCTCGGCGCCGGCCGCCCACAGCGCGTTGACCACCAGTTGGAGATCGCGATCCAGAATCACCTGCTCCCGGCCTTCAACCCGCTGTTTGGACACATCGCTGAGATCGGGACCGACGCCGGGATCGGTCACGGTGATCATCAGCCCCGGCCCGCCGACCGCCGTGGTGGCCGCACTGAGGGCGGCCGCATCGAGTCCGGCCAGCAGGGCGCGGCCGGTGGCATCAGCGGTCAGTTCCCGGCGCGCCACCTCATCGGACTGTGCGGCCAGGGCGTTGCGGGTCGCGGTGAGCTGATCGATGCGGGCCTGATCTGCGGTCACACTCACGGCCAGTGCCTGTTGCGCGGCGGTGACGCCGGGAGCGGTGGACCGGGCCTGGGCGACGGCGGCGGCGAACACCGCGGCGATCAGCAGGGCCGCGAGGGCCTGCCAGCCCCGGCGGGCAGCAGGGCGGCCGGGATCCCCGGCGCGTCGGCGTTCGGCGGCTGCCGCGGCATAACCCGGGTCCAGATGGTTCGACAACAGCGACCCGAGCAGTGACGGCATCCGGGTGGCTGTGCCGGAGTCAGCGCGCGGAAAGGTCATGGTTCACCTTCGGCAGTTGACTCACCACGAGGCGGACCTGGAGCAGGTACAGCACGGCCGACCACAGATACATGTAGGTGCCCCAGATCAGGAACGCCCATCCGCACGCCCCCACCACCTGACTCCAGCCAGAGTCCCACTGCCCCAACAGAATCAGCGGAAAGCCTGACATCAGTGAGAAGGTGGCGGCCTTGCCGACATAGGTCACCGCGAGCGCGGTGATACCCCGACTGCGCACTACCGGCAGGGTCGCGGCGAGCACCACGTCGCGTCCGATCAGGATCGCCACCACCGGCCACGGCACCACACCCGCCAGTGCCAGACCCACCGGAACGGCCACCATGTAGATCCGGTCCACCAGAGGGTCGAGCAACTCCCCCAGCCGTGAGGATTGATTGGCCACCAGCCGGGCGATCTTGCCGTCGGCCCAATCCGAGACACCACTGAACATCAGGATGGCCACCGACGGGCCGTAGGCGTGCCGGGCCAACAGCAGATAGAGAAAAACCGGCACCAACGCCAACCGGATGACGCTGAGGACGTTGGGAATCGTCAATACCCGGCCTTGCATGCGGTTGAACCTATCCCCTAGCGGAACACCCCAGGCAGACTCAGCGCCGAAAGCGTGTCGTCCCGCAACGGGTTGTCGTGAACCATGTAGGTCCACGTCGATGTCGGGCGCGCGAGTTTGGACAGATCCAGGCCGGGTTCGTCGGCGAGCACATTGGCGGTCTCGAAGGTCTGCTGCGAGGCCTCGATGGCATCGGCGGCCAGGCCGGTGAAGGCGTCGACGGCCAACCGGTGGAACTCATCGAGCGGGTTCTGCCGTCCCAGCGCGCGCAGGTGGATGCTCTCGCGGATATCGGAGAGGTAGGCCAGATGGTCGGCCCAACCGCGGTCGAGGTGGAACAGCATGATCTGTCGGCAGATCCGTTCCAGCTCAGCCTCGGCACCGGTCTCGGAGCTCGCCAACTCCTCGACGAGTTCGTCGTAGCGTTCCGGCGCGAGTTCCTTTAACTCCTCGCGCGCTGCCGCCGTGCTCAACAAGGTGTTGCGCCGCTCGACGATGATCGCGCGCTGCTGGGCGATCAACTGGTTGTAGCGCCAGGTGTTGGAGTGCACGTCCAGAAGTCGACCCTCGGCGACCCGTTGGGCGTGATCCAACAGCGTGGCGGCCTTGGGACTGGTGGCGCGCCCGGTCTCGTCGCAGTCGTGGGGTAGCTTGCCCGGCTCGAGATGAGCCACCACCACATCGTCCTCCCAGCTGGCGAAGAACACCGACGATCCCGGGTCGCCCTGGCGTCCGGCGCGGCCGCGCAACTGGTTGTCGAGCCGTTCGGTGAGGTGTCGACCGGTTCCGATCAGATGCAGCCCGCCGAGTTCGGCGACGGCATCCTTATCCGCGGAGTCGTCACCGACATCGGAACCGCCCAGCCGGATATCGGTTCCGCGCCCGGCCATCTGGGTCGACACCGTGACCGCGCCGAGCTTGCCGGCCTCGGCGATGACCCGGGCCTCTTCCTCATCGTTCTTGGCGTTGAGCACCACCGCCGGAACACCGCGGCGCAGCAGTCGGACGTGCAGATCCTCCGACTCGGCGACATCCTGCGTGCCGACTAGGATCGGCTGGCCGGTGGCATGTGTGTCAATGATGTGATCGACGATGGCTTCGTTCTTGGCCGCGGCGGTGATGTACACCCGATCGGGTTCATCGACCCGGATATTGGGCGTATTGGGCGGGATCGAGGAGACCGCCAGCTTGTAGAACTGACGCAGCTGCTCGCCGGCGGCCAGTGCGGTGCCGGTCATCCCGCACACGGTGGGATAGCGGTTGATCAACGCCTGGACCGTGATGGTGTCGAGCACCTCGCCAGTCTCGGTGGTCTCGATACCCTCCTTGGCCTCGACCGCCGCCTGTAATCCGTCGGGCCATCGCTGCAGCGCGGCGATCCGGCCCCGGGAGGCATTGATCAGCTGTACCGCGCCGTCGCGCACGATGTAATGCACATCGCGTTGCAACAGCACATGGGCGTGCAGGGCGACATTGACCTCGGTCAGCGTGGTGGCGACGTTCTCCTCGGAGTACAGGTCGATACCGCCGAGTGCCTTCTCCAGCCTTCGGGCACCGGCATCGGTGAGGTGAACGTTGCGGTTGTCATCGTCGGTGGCGAAAAAGGTGTCGGCATCTTTATCGGCGACGAGCTGGCCCACCAGTCGAACGATCTCCAATTTGGGTGTCTCCCGATGGCTGGTGCCAGCCAGCACGAGCGGCACCAGTGCCTCGTCCACCAGCACCGAGTCGGCCTCGTCGATGATCGCGACGTCGGGGTTGGGCGACACCAGATCGGCGACATCGACCACCAGTTGATCGCGGAGCACATCGAAACCGATTTCATTGACCGACGCATAGGTGACATTGCACCGATAGGCGGTGCGGCGTTCCTCGCGGGTCGAATCGGCTGTGATCCACCCCACGGTCAGACCCATGGCCTCGATCAGCGGGCCCATCCATTCGGCGTCGCGGCGGGCCAGGTAGTCATTGATGGTCACCACATGGACATTGCGGCCGGCCAGCGCATAGCCCGCGGCGGCGATCGCCCCGGAGAGCGTCTTGCCCTCGCCGGTACCCATCTCGATGACATCACCGGCCATCATCCGCAGAGCCCCGAGCAGTTGGACGTCGAAGGGCCGCAGGCCGGTGGCGCGCTCGGCGGCCTCCCGGGCGATGGCCAGGAATTGCGGGGCGTCGGCCGCCTCGGCGAGATCCTCAAGGTTCAACAACCCGGCCGCCTTGGCCAGTTGCTCGGCGTCGAGGTCCCCGGCTTTCTCGGTGAACTCCGCGGCCGCCGTGACCTCCGCCATCGAATGCGCTTTGACTTTTTCATCGGTCGCGCCGAGCAATCGCCAAAATCCTCGGCTCAAACGGCCCTGGCCTGTTGACGCGGTCTTGGAAGTCGCCGTCTTGGGAGTCTTTGCCACAGGGACAACGGTACCGGCGACAGCCGGTCGAACCCGGATCAGGCCAGGTTGGACCGGCGCTGCGGGCCTCATCAGGATGCTGGGGTAACTTTCGCCGAGGGAAGAACCCTTCGGGAGGAGAGCACGGTGGAGCCTTACGTACCCTCAATGGACTGGGGCGCTGAGTTCATCCCGTCCATGGTGTGGATCGTGCGCGCGTGGGCGATCGCGGCGGTCGCAACGCTGATCGTGCTGTTCCTGCTCGCCCGCTTCACCATCTGGGGCCGCCAATACTGGCGGGTCACCGGCGACTACTTCAGGGGCCGCGAGTCGGTGAAGGTCTGGATCTGGTTGGCCGTGCTGCTGTTCTCGGTCATGATCTCGGTGCGTATCAACGTCCTGCTGAGTTTTTTCAGCAATGATCTCTACACCTCGTTGCAGGTGGCGTTTCAGGCCGGCAGCGCGGGCGAAACCCAGATGCGCAATGATGCGATTCACGGATTCTGGGTTGCCCTCGGCATTTTCGGGATCCTCGCCACCATCTACATCACCCAGGTGATGGTCGACATCTATCTGACCCAGCGTTTCATCATCCGCTGGCGCACCTGGCTCACCGACCGGCTCACCGGCGACTGGTTGGGCAACCACGCCTACTACCGGGGCCGGTTTACCGATTCCCACACCGATAACCCCGATCAGCGAATCCAGCAGGATGTCGACGTCTTCACCACCGGGGTCGGCGCCTCACCCAACACCCCCACCATCGGCACGGGTTCGATCCTGTTGTTCGGCGCGATCTCATCGGTGTGCACAGTGGTGGCCTTCATCCCGATCCTGTGGGGGTTGTCCGGGCCGGTCACGCTGTTCGGCATCACACTGGACCGCGCACTGTTCTGGGTGGCGTTCATCTATGTGTTCCTCGCCACCGTGGTGGCGTTCTGGATCGGCCGCCCGCTGATCCGGCTGAGCTTCCGCAACGAGTTGACCAATGCCGCGTTCCGCTATGCCTTGGTGCGACTGCGCGACGCCGCTGAGGCAGTCGGCTTCTATCGAGGTGAGACCACCGAGCGCGGCCTGCTGAAAACCCGTTACGACAACATCATTACCAACTACCGGGCGTTCGTCCGTCGCACGCTGGGCTTCACCGGATGGAACCTGGCGATGAGCCAGATCATCACCCCGTTGCCGCTCATCGTGCAGGCGCCCCGGCTGTTCGCCGGCGAGATGGACTTCGGTGACGTCACCCAGTCGGCAAGCGCATTTTCCAATATCAGCGACTCACTGTCGTTCTTCCGCAACGCCTACGACGGGTTCGCCTCGTATCGCGCCGTCATCATCCGTCTGCACGGCCTCGTTGAGGGCAACCATCTGGCCCGCGAGATGCCGAGCCTGGAGACAGTCGCCAGTGTGGACGGCTCGGTGGAACTGAACCGGGTCGAGGTCCGCACACCCAGCGGCAGCCAACTGGTGGACCCGCTGGACATTCGGTTGGAACCCGGCGATGCGCTGGTGGTGACCGGCCGCTCCGGAGCCGGCAAGACCACACTGCTGAGAAGCCTGGCTCAGATGTGGCCGTACACATCAGGCACGGTGCGCCGGCCCATCGATGAACACCAGACCATGTTCCTGTCCCAATTGCCCTATGTGCCACTGGGTGATCTGCGCACCGTGGCGTCATATCCGGCGAAGTCGGGCGAGATCTCCGATGAGGAGATTCAGAACGTGTTGACGAAAGTAGCTCTGCCGCATCTGACCTCACGCCTCAACGAGGAGGAGGATTGGGCCAAGGTGCTCTCGCCCGGTGAGCAGCAGCGGATCGCGTTCGCTCGAATACTGCTCACCAAGCCGAAGGTGGCATTCCTCGACGAGGCGACCTCCGCACTCGACGAGGGCCTGGAATACGCGGTGTACGACCTGGTGCGCACCGAGCTGCCCAACACGATCCTGGTCAGCGTCAGCCACCGGCCGACAGTGGAACAGCATCACCAGAGACATCTTGAGTTGCTCGGGGAAGGCGAATGGCGGCTCGGGCGGGTCGAGGGCACTACACCCATGACGGTCTAGCCCCGAATGGAGATGTACGAGCCCTCACTGGACTGGGGCGACGCGATCCCACAATCTCTGCTGTGGGCCGGTAAGGCGTGGGTGATCACGGCGGTGGTCACGCTGATCGTGCTCACCCTGCTGGCCCGGTACACCACCTGGGGACGGCAGTTCTGGCGGGTCACCGGTGGCTACTTCCGCGGGCGCAGCAGTATAGCGGTCTGGGCGTGGCTGGCAGTGCTGTTGTTCTCCACCCTGATCGCGGTGCGGCTCAACGTACTGCTGAGTTACTTCAGCAACGACCTCTACTCCTCACTCCAGGTGGCCTTCGAGGGCCTCGGCGCCGGCAACGACGCCGTACGGCAATCGGGTGTGAGCGGATTCTGGATCGCGATCGTGACCTTCATGCTGATCGCGGCGGTCTATATCAGCCGCGAGCTGATCGACATCTATCTGACCCAGCGCTTCATCATCCGCTGGCGGGTGTGGCTGACCGAACGGCTCACTGCGGACTGGCTCGATGATGAGGCCTTCTACCGCGGCCGGTTCCTTGAGAGCCCGATCGACAACCCCGATCAACGCATCCAACTCGATATCGATTCGTTCACCACCGGCACCGGGCAGGGAACGAACACCCCGAGCGTCGGAACGACGAGCACCCTGCTGTTCGGGGCTATCAACTCGATGGTGTCGGTGGTGGCGTTCACCCCGATCCTGTGGAGTCTGTCGGGTCCGCTGACGGTACTGGGCTTCACGCTCAATCACGCGCTGTTCTGGATCGCACTGCTTTATGTGTTCGCCACCACGGTGATCGCATTCTGGATAGGTCGCCCACTGATCCTGCTGAGCTTCCGCAATGAACTCACCAATGCGGCGTTTCGCTACGCGCTGGTACGCCTGCGTGATGCCGCCGAATCGATCAGTTTCTACCGCGGCACCCGAGCCGAGACCGCGGTACTGCGAGGCCGTTTCAGCGCCATCATCGCCAACTACCGTCGATTCGTGGTGCGCAGTCTGGCGCTGCTCGGGTGGAACCAGTCCATCAGCCAATTGATCAACCCGCTTCCACTGGTGGTTCAGGCACAGCGACTCTTCAAGGGCCAGATCACCTTCGGCGATGTGACGCAATCCGCCTCGGCGTTCAACAGCGTCCACGACTCACTGTCGTTCTTCCGCGCGGTCTACGACTCGTTCGCCTCCTACCGCGCCACCATCATCCGTCTGGATGGACTGGTCGACGCCGACGAACAAGCCCGCTCGCTGCCCCGCCTGCAGGCACAGGAAAGTGCCGATGGCGCAATCGAATTGCGCGATATCGAAGTCCGCAACCCCGATGGCAGCCAGCTCCTCGCCGGACTGAATCTGAGGCTGGAGCCGGGTGAGTCACTGGTGATCACCGGCCCGTCCGGCTGCGGCCGCACCACACTATTGCGCAGTATCGCCCAGCTGTGGCCGTACGCCTCCGGCACCGTGAGCCGACCGGGCGACGAGGACGATGCGATGTTCCTGTCCCAGGTGCCTTACCTGCCGCTCGGTGATCTTCGGGCGGTGCTGTCGTATCCGAACGTCGAATCCGAGATTTCCGATGAACGGCTCGCCGCCGCACTCGACGATGTCGCACTGGGACATCTTGCGGATCAGCTCGACGAGACACTGGATTGGTCCAAGACGCTCTCCCCCGGCGAGCAGCAGCGGATCGCGTTCGCCCGGGTGCTCCTGCACGAACCGACGGTGATCTTCCTCGACGAATCCACCTCGGCCATCGACGAAGGCCAGGAGTTCGCGCTGTATCGGCTGCTGCAC
>Ga0164295_10000164_pt1 | contig 56033 bp, 48 predicted proteins | sample GEODES006metaG_FD_111798 | JGI IMG/M metagenome (GOLD analysis project Ga0164295, IMG submission 111798) | Oligotrophic lake water microbial communities from Sparkling Lake, Wisconsin, USA - GEODES006 metaG | ecosystem: Environmental > Aquatic > Freshwater > Lake | place: USA: Sparkling Lake...
AAACAACTTAATAGCGCTCTCATTTGTGGCCACCGCCGACCTAAAGCCGACAGTGACACCCCTTCCCCGGTGTCACTTTCGTTAGATCCGTCGGCCGGCGGTGACCAGAGATGAGAGATGCAACTAGGAAAGAAAAAGCAAATATCGAAGAACATAGAAATGGGGGAGTAATGAACGATGCAAGTGCGCAACATGTATCAGTGATGCTAGATCGCTGTATTGAATTACTTTCTCCAACAGTATTGTTAAATGAAAAACCAGTAATTGTAGATTGCACACTTGGCCTTGGCGGCCACACGGAAGCGTTACTTGAAAAGTTTCCAACACTAACCGTAATTGGTATTGATCGTGATCAGATCGCACTCGAAAGAGCATCTGCTCGTCTTGCACGTTTTGGTACTCGCTTCAAGAGCGCACATGCAGTCTTTGATGAAATCTCTGAAGTTGTTAAGGAAAATGGTTTCGAAAAAGTAAATGGCATCCTCTTTGATCTAGGTGTCTCATCAATTCAATTAGATGAAGCAGACCGCGGCTTTTCTTATTCGCAAGATGCTCCACTTGATATGCGCATGGATCGCAGTCGTGGAATCACAGCCGCTGAGATCGTAAATACCTACGCACCAGGTAATTTGGTAAAGATTCTGCGTACCTTTGGCGAAGAGAAGTTTGCAACACGTATCGTTGAAAATATTGTCAAAGCCCGCGCTAAAGCACCGCTTAACTCGACACAAGAGCTTGCCACCTTGGTAAAAGAGAGCATTCCAGCAGCCACAAGACGCACAGGCGGCAATCCCGCTAAACGCACATTTCAAGCTTTGCGTATTGAAGCCAATGACGAACTCGGCGCCATCACACGCGCATTGCCAATAGCGCTAGATCTCATAACCGTTGGTGGTCGCGTTGTTGTTATGTCGTTTCAATCTTTGGAAGACCGGATCGTGAAAGAGATCTTTGTCGAGCGCACTACCTCAAAGTCTCCACGCAATCTGCCGATCGATCTTCCCGAATTTGCTGCCAAGTTTGTGATGGTTTCTAAATCAGGTGAGACGCCAAAGGATCAAGAACTTGCCGATAATCCAAGATCTGCCTCCGTTCGACTTCGCGCAATCGAAAAAGTGGCGGCGTAAATGGCGCTCCTAAATCCAGCAGCAAATCAGAACGTGCGCGTGCCGCGTCAAAAATTGGTAGATAAGTCTGCGGAAGTATTTCTAAAATTAGTACCAAAGCTTTCAGAAGGCGCTCAAGCCACTCATCGCTTCTTTGCAATATTTCTATCCGCTGTAGCGGGAATTGGATTTCTAATTCTTCTTGCTGTAAATATTTTGTTGGCACAAGATGCCTTCACTCTCTCTGAGTTAAAGGCTGAGGCAAAAGTTGTTGCAGATCAACGCGAGGCGATAAACCGCCAAATTGAATCAGTTTCATCACCGGCGGCACTTGCCGCGCAAGCAGAAGCGCTCGGTATGCGAGCTTCGCAATCCCCAGTTTTCCTTAACCTAGATGCGCAAGAGCAAGCCCTAGCTAATGGGGAGATCTCTCGTGGGTAATTTAAATTTAGCTTCCTCGCGCATACGTGTACTCACAATCTTTATATTGGCTTTCTTCCTTTTATTTGCTGCTCGCCTAATTCAAATTCAGGCAGTACAGGCCAGTGAATATAGAAACAAAGCGGTCAATGAAATGGAATCCACTCGCGCAATTCCAGCAGCCCGCGGTGAGATTACAGATATTAATGGTGTGGCATTTGCGCGTAGCGTCTCAGCGATAAACATCGTTGTAGATCAGACACAAGTAACCGATGTGGTGCAGACCGCTAATTTTGCAGCGCCTTATTTGGGAATGACGGTTGCTCAAGTACAAAGTGCGATCTCGGGCACAAAGAAATATTCAATGGTTGCCAAGAGCGCCAAACCAGCAGTTTGGCGAAATCTGACTGCAGCGATTCAAACGTATAACGCATCTCTTGATAAGGAGCACTTTGACAAACGTATCGTTGGCTTCTTTGCCGAACGTAATTACATACGTGAATATCCTTCTGGTTCTTTAGTTTCTTCATTAATTGGTTTCGTTCGCCAAGATGGAATCGGTGCTACAGGCATCGAATCAAGTATGAACTCAAAGATTTCTGGTACAGATGGTAGATACTCATATGCACGTGGTCTTGGAGCAGAAATACCAGGCTCTCAGAATGAACTTGTAGCAGCTAAAAAAGGAACCACTGTTCGACTAACTATTGATCGCGATGTGCAATGGGTGGCAGCAAATGCGATACAGGAAGCGGTAAGCAAAGCACGTGCAGTAAGCGGCACAGTAATTGTTATGGATCCTAAAACTGGACATATTTTGGCTCACGCAACTGCGCCAACTTTCGATCCCAACAATACGAAGACTGTTTCAGAATCTCTCATGCGCAACCCTTCGGTGCAAGATGTTTATGAACCGGGATCAACTGGCAAGGTTATGACCCTTGCCGCAGCACTAGAAGAGAAGAAGATAACTCCAGAGACTGTTTTAACTGTTCCATATTCAATCAAACGCGGTGGAGACACTTTCCATGACCACGAACGCCATCCAGTACAGAAGTTAACAACCTCAGGAATCTTGGCAGTCTCATCCAATACTGGCACTATAAAAATTGGCGAAATGCTTTCTAATGACACTCTGCACGATTACTTATCTAAATTTGGTATCGGCAAGTCAACTGGTTCAGGCCTACCTGGTGAATCAGCAGGAATTTTCCGTCCAGTAAGTGATTGGTCAGGAACAACTGCTCCGACTGTGGCTTTTGGTCAAGGCTATTCACTCACCGCAATGCAAGCCACAAGTATTTTCGCAACGATTGCTAATGATGGGGTTCGGGTTTCTCCAACAGTTATTGCAGGAACTAGCGATGCTTCAGGAAAATTTACTGCTTCATCGGCTCGCAGCAACGAACGCGTGATTAGCGCAACAACGGCACAACAACTTCGCATCATGATGGAATCTGTGGTTTCCGGACAAGGAACTGCGCCAAGTGCTGCTATTCCGGGCTACAGAGTTGCAGGCAAGACTGGAACTGCGATGCGATTTAATTCAGAACTTCGCAAATACAGCGGCTACACCGCATCATTTATCGGCTTTGCGCCAGCGGATGCACCAAAGTATGTAATCAGCGTAACTATTCAAGATCCTAAAGGCGCTTACTATGGCGGCTCACTTGGTGGCCCAGTGTTTAAGAAGGTTATGACTTTTGTTCTGCAATCAGAGCACGTAGCGCCAACGGGAACCAAGGTTTTGCCAGTTGCCCTTACTCAAAAAGAATTATCTGCCAAAAAGCGCGAAGCCAGCGTTGTAAAGGTTTCTCAAGTGAGTGCAAGACAACGCTAATGCGCCCATTTGCCGATTACTCGCTAGCCCTTCCAAAAATATCTCATTCAATTGGTGCGACATCTTCAATTAGCGAAGCTGAACTAGCGAAAGTTTTAATTAGTGGAATAACGCATAGTGACTCTGATGTGCAAGCAGGGGATCTTTTCATAGCCCTACCCGGCGCCAAACATCATGGAGCCGAATTTGCTTCCAACGCTCAAAAACGCGGGGCGGTTGCAGTTGTTACAGATGCCGCCGGTGCCAAATTGATAAACGGAATTCCGGTTCTAGTTGTGGCCAATCCTCGTTTAGTTGCAGGACGCATAGCCGCACTTTTTTATGGTGAACCAATGCGCGATCTCAGTGGCGTTGCCATTACCGGAACTAATGGCAAGACAACAGTTTCAACTCTTTTGTATCAAATATTTGAAGCGGCTCACCGTGATTGTGGCTTAATTGGAACAGTTGATACGCGCATTGGCAGCGAAGTGATTAGCAGCAAGCGGACAACTCCAGAGGCGACAGATCTGCAGGCACTTGCAGCCGTTATGAAAGAGCGCCATATGCGCCATCTAGTCATTGAGGCATCAAGCCACGCGATGACGCTGCACCGTTTAGAAGGCGCCCACTTTGCAATTGCCGCTTTTACCAACTTAACGCAAGATCATTTAGATTTTCACGGTGATATGGAGAGCTACTTCTTAGCCAAAGCATCACTGTTTAACTTCTCATTTGCAGACTTGGCTTGCATCAATATTGATGATGCCTATGGCGCCAGGTTGGCAACTTCGACCGAACTTCCGGTTATTACAGTCTCACGTTTTAACCCACAGGCGGTATGGCACTTTATAGAAATTGATAGCCAATCCAAGCGCGTGCAGTTAAAGATCCGCGGAGCTGCTGGAATGCTAATTGAAACTTCCACTTCACTACGAGGGGGATATAACTTCGACAATTTATTGATGGCTATCGCTATTGCTGTTGAGCTAGGCGTTGACCCAATTGATATTGCAGCAATTGTTCCAAATATAATTGGAGCTGCCGGTCGACTTGAAGAAATTGCAATTGGCCAGGACTTCACCGCTCTAGTTGATTATGCACACACTCCTGATGCTGTATCAAATGTGCTGGCTTCAATTCGTGAATTTACAACAGGTAAAGTCATTGCAGTTCTGGGTTGTGGGGGAGACCGCGATCCCATGAAACGTCCACTGATGGGCCAAGCACTTAGTGCCCATACAGATGTTGCAGTTTTCACTAGCGATAATCCAAGAACTGAAAATCCAGATGCTATTTTACAAACGATGACTGCTGGCATAGATGTCGTTCAACCATCGCGAATAATTAGTGATCGCACCGAAGCGATCGCCTATGCAGTATCACTTGCTGGTGTAGGCGATACCGTTGCAATTCTTGGTAAGGGTCATGAGCTTGGTCAGGAAATCGATGGGAAGGTTCTTGATTTTGACGATCGAGTTATCTTGGCAAAAGCTATTGAGGCTAAGCGATGATTACCCTTAAGGCATCTGAAATCGCAAAAATTGTTGGTGGAGAATTAATCGGTGATGATTTGGCTGTCACCGCACCACCAGTATTTGATTCAAGTAGCGCAACACCAGGTTCGATATTTCTCGCCCTAAAGGGTGAAAAGGCAGATGGCCATTCATATATAGATGCCGCTTTTGCCAATGGTGCAGTACTAGCAATTGTGAGTTCGCCTTCTGCAAAGCGTTGCATTGTTGTAAAAGATGTTTTGACTGCACTAAATAAGTTAGCTGCGCATGTGCGTGAGGCGCTGCCAGACCTCACAGTTATTGCAATCACGGGGTCGCAGGGCAAGACGACCACTAAAGATTTGTTGCAACATATATTGGAAGCTGTTGGAAATACGGTGGCTCCACAAGGCAATTTCAATAATGAACTTGGAACACCAATAACTCTTTTGCAATGTGATTCAAGCACCAAGTTCTGCATCTTGGAAATGGGAGCGCGCCATATAGGTGATATCGCCGCACTTTGTAATATGGCTAAGCCAAATATGGGAGTCGTCTTAAGAGTTGGTACTGCACATATTGGCGAATTTGGTTCTGCCGAGGCAGTTGCTACAGCGAAATCAGAGATGATTTCCTCACTGGATAAATCAGCGGTAGCAATCCTTGGTCAGTACGATCCGTTTACCCAAAAGATGTCATCTCTTCACGATGGAAAGATTATTACTTTTGGTGAAAGCGCTTCTGCCGATGTGCGCGCCACAGATATTGAAATTCGTGAGGGTCGCCCTCATTTTGACTTGGTCACTTCAGCTGGCCGCGCAGCTGTTGGACTTCGAATTGTTGGCATCCATCAAGTGGCTAACGCCCTTGCCGCCGCCGCAGTTGCCACCAACTTGGGTGCTTCGATTGATTTAATCGCAGGGGCCCTTTCCACGGCAGAGCTTCATAGCAAGTGGCGTATGGAAATTTCAGAAATTTCCGGGGTGGTCTTAATAAATGATTCCTACAACTCGAGTCCAGAATCTGCCGAAGCAGCGCTAAGAACGCTGGTTCTTTTTGCACAAGAACGCGGTGGGCAATCTTGGGCCTTTCTGGGAAAGATGCATGAACTCGGCGCGTCATCACGAGATCGACATGCAGGTATTGGCACCCTTGCCTCAGAGTTAGGAATTGATCACCTGGTCTGCGTCGCAGCCCCAGAGTACGCAGATGAGATCGGTACTAATTGCGCAATGGATGTTCATCTTTTGCAAAGCAAGTCTGAAGCGCTAGCGCTGGTAACGCAGATGAGGTCGGGAGATGTCATTTTAGTTAAGGCATCTCGTGCTGAAACTTTTGAAGAGATTGCGCAAGGAATTACTAGCCAACTCGAGAAGATGCTTATGAACGATGAAGAAGGGGAGAGCAAAACAAGATGAGAGAAATTCTGATTGCCGGATCTATCGCCCTTTTCTTTTCACTCTTTGGTACTCCGGCTTTAATTCGATTTTTAGCTCGCCGTGGTTATGGGCAAATCATCAGAGATGACGGACCCTCGTCTCATCACACTAAGCGCGGAACGCCAACCATGGGCGGAATTATCATCATCTTTGCGGCGGCGCTAGGTTATTTTACTGCTCACTTGTTAACTCGAAATGTAATAAGTACATCTGCGCTATTAATCCTCGCCCTTATGGCATCGCTCGGATTTGTTGGGTTCTTAGATGATTGGCTAAAGGTCTCACGCCAGAAATCACTGGGACTTAACGCTAAACAGAAAATTTTTGGACAAGTTCTCTGTGCCGCAGCTTTTGGCTATGCGGGTATACATTTTCCAGATCGCGATGGACTAACTCCGATTTCGCAAAATCTCTCGACTGTCCGCGATACTTCAATTGTTCTTGGAACTTTTTTAGTCATAATTTGGGTAGTTCTTATGGTTACTGCAACTAGCAACGGTGTAAATCTGACAGATGGCTTGGATGGTTTAGCAACGGGCGCTGCGGTAATGACATTTATCGCCTTTATCTTGATTGGTGTTTGGCAATTTGGTCAGAGCTGCGCGGTGGCACCTGGTGCAAATTGTTACTTAGTAAGAGACCCGCTCGATTTAGCGGTGTTATCTGCCGCCCTTGCTGGGTCCTGCGCTGGATTCTTATGGTGGAATGCATCCCCTGCCAAAATTTTTATGGGCGATACCGGTTCTCTAGCGCTGGGTGGGGCACTTGCTGGCATTGCAACCTCTTTGCGCATTGAACTTTTATTGATTCCGCTTGGTGGACTTTTTGTAATAATCAGTGCATCCGTAATCTTGCAGGTTGCCTACTTCAAATTAACTGGTGGCAAGCGCATCTTTAAGATGGCGCCACTACAGCATCATTTCGAACTCATGGGTTGGGGAGAAGTAACAATCGTTCTGCGCTTTTGGATCATTGCAGGACTTTGTGTCGCAGCTGGACTTGGACTTTTCTACGCCCAGTGGGTAAATAGTTAAGCAGGATGGGCGATGACAATTAATTTCTCCGGCTCGCGAGTTCTTATTCTAGGCGCGGGCGTTACTGGACTTGTTGTCGCAAAGTCACTTTCTAAACGTGGTGCGTTGATTTCGATCGCCGATGATCAAATCGGTGCTGTTGATGGTTTCGATGTAGCGCCCTCCAAATCATTTAGCGTCAAGAATTTTGATGCAGTCATGGTTTCGCCAGGATGGAGGCCAGATCATCCGCTGATAACCGATGCGATCTCGGCCGGCATAAAGATCATGAATGAGATCGATTTAGCATGGACTGTGCGAGCAGATCTAGCGCCAACGCAACGATGGATTGCGTTAACAGGAACCAATGGAAAGACGAGCACCGTTGAGTTAACGGCGGCGATGTTGCGCGAGGGTGGAATTTCAGCGGTCGCTTGCGGAAATGTTGGGACAACAGTTTTGGAATCTGTAGAAAGTTCTGAAAATTATCAAGTCCTAGTCTTAGAACTATCATCCTTTCAATTGCACTGGTTGCACGAGGCCCAATTTGATTCAGTAGCGGTATTAAATATTGCACCTGATCATGTCGACTGGCATGGAGATTTCGAAAGTTATGCTGCAGCGAAGATGTCGATACTAGATCGCACAAGCACCGGAGTATTTAACGCTAGCGACCCTGAAGTATTAACAAGATCTGCGCACTGGCAGGGACGTAAAGTATTTTTCTCCCTTGATACTCCCGGCCCCGGTGAGATAGGAGTTGTAGAAGAGCTACTTGTTGATCGCGCATTTGTGGCCGATCCGCAAGAGGCGGCGATGATCGCCGAAGTTCTAGAAGTAAGACCAGCAGTTCCACATAGTGTTTCAAATACTCTCGCCGCTGCAGCTTTGGCACGCGCCATGGGAGTTGATCACGAATCAATTCGTCGGGCCATCAAGAGCTTCAAACCGGGACGGCATCGCATAGAAACAATTCTCATGAGAGATGAAATCACTTGGATCGATGATTCCAAGGCAACTAACCCTCATGCAGCAGCAGCATCGCTATTAGGCACTCTCTCTGCGATCTGGATTGCTGGTGGTTTAGCAAAAGGTGCGCAGATGGACAAGTTGGTAGAGCGTTGCAAATCTAGAATCAAGGCGGCGATCTTGATCGGAACCGATCGCGAGTTAATTGCTACTGAACTTCGTCGTCAAGTGCCAGAGGTTGAAATTATTTATATAGAGCCTGATTCTGCTTATGTAAAAGGCGGAGCCAGCAACTCATTGATGGAAGCGGTTGTTTCTGCGGCAAAGTCGCGGGCAAGTGCGGGAGACACAGTATTGCTAGCACCGGCATGTGCATCAATGGATCAATTCATTTCCTATGCCGATAGGGGCGATCGTTTCGCGGCTGCCGTAATTAAGGAGAACTCGTGACCAAAGCAGGAGGAAAATTTCTAGCAAAGCCGGTCAATAATTTTTACATTCTTGCGGTAAGCGCTCTTTCACTTTCAATCATTGGCCTGGTTATGGTCTTTTCAGCATCCTCAATTCATGCGCTAGATACAAGAGGGAGCGCTCTTGCTATCGTCTCGCGTCAGTTTGCCTTTTTTGCAATCTCAATACCAGTTGCCTTTTTTCTATCACAGCGCACATTGGCGCAATGGCGTTTGTTGGCCAGGTTTGGACTCTTGCTATCGGCGCTAATTCTCTTGATTTTGCAAATTCCGGGTGTCGGTAAAACTGTAAATGGAAATACCAACTGGATCGCCCTGCCATTCGTTGATGTACAACCAAGTGAATTAGCCAAATTCTTACTAATTCTTTGGGCTGGCTATATGTTGTCTAACGAAGAGCGCACCGGCAAATCGCGAGTAAATGTATTTGCCCTTATTGGTCCTGGTTTCGCACTTGTTATGGTCTTGGTAATGCTCGGTCATGACTTGGGAACAACCTGCGTGATCGCAGCAATTCTTGGTGGAATGTTATTTGTTTCAGGTATTGAACTTCGTGTCTTCGGAAGCTTGATCGCAATAGGCGCTGTGGCTTTTGCCGGCCTAATTGCAACTGCTAGTTATCGCCTTGATCGTTTTCTAGTTGTTCTAGATCCTTTTGCAGTAGAAGACTATAAGAACGCCGGCTGGCAACCGGCCCATAGCTTGTTGGGCTTAGCAACGGGGGGAATTTTTGGCGTTGGGTTGGGCGGTAGCCGACAAAAGTGGGGCAACTTAGCAGAAGCACACACCGACTTTATCTTCGCTGTTATTGGTGAGGAGTTAGGACTACTCGGAACGCTGGTAGTTCTCTTCTTGCTAGCCGCGATAATTTATTCGATCTTCAAAATTGCACTGCGTTGTAAAGATCCAATGTCACGTTATGTGGGTTCGGGAATTGGATGTTGGATTGCAATTCAAACTATTCTCAACGTTGGATCTGCCACAAGCGTTCTGCCAGTAGTTGGAGTGACTCTGCCCTTTGTCTCATATGGCGGATCAGCGTTAATTTCGCTCTATCTTGGTTTGGGCTATGTACTTGGAAGCGCGCTACGCGATCCAGAAGTGAAAGTTGAACTACAAAAGGCTATTGAACGGCGTAGATTACGCACATCATGAAAATAGTTTTTGCTGGCGGCGGAACTGCAGGCCATATAGAACCTGCACTTGCGGTGGCTCGACTCTGGCGGCAAAACCATCCCGGCGATGAACTGGAATTTATTGGTACGGCTAGCGGCCTGGAGAATCAATTAGTTCCGGCGGCAGGATTTAAATTAAGCCACATCCCTAAGGTAGTAATTCCTAGAAAATTATCTCCGAATCTATTTAAGGTTCCCTTTACTTTATCCAGTTCCTTTCTTGCAGCGCGCAAGCTCTTAAATGGCGCCGATCTCTTAATTGGCTTTGGGGGATATGTTTCAGCTCCGGCCTACCTAGCCGCCAAATCCCTTGGCATTTCATTCGTTGTTCATGAGGCCAATGCCAGACCAGGTTTTGCAAATCGTTTGGGTGCTCGCCTTAGCCCATATTCTGCAATCGCCCAACCAGTTCAAGCAGGTGCGCTACAAAGCGCCTTAGTAACAGGGATTCCTTTGCGCCAAGACGTTGCAACCGCACTGGTTAAGAGTGCAGACGACTGGACCGGCTCGCGCGCCAAAGCCAAGAGTGCTCTAGGTTTTTCATCGACCGAACCATTGGTTCTCGCCTTCTTTGGTTCTCAAGGATCAGTGGCGCTCAATGAAGTCATTGCGCAATCTTTGCCATCACTGCTCACCAACGGATCACAGCTGCTGCATGCGGTCAGTAAGTTAAATGCGCTTCCGCCGATGCAGGAGCGCTACAAGTCCACGGCATATATTGAAGATATGGCGACGGCATATTTAGCGGCTGATTTAATTATTAGCCGCAGCGGCGCCATTTCATGTTCAGAAATAAATGCTCTTGGAAAATACGCCTTATTTATTCCGTTGCCAATCGGTAATGGTGAACAGAGTTTTAACGCCAACTCGCTAGTATTGCAAGGCAGGGCGGAAGTTCTTGAGCAGAACAAATTTACTTCTGCTTGGCTTAAATCAAATATTGGCCGTCTATTAAATCTTGCTGCCTCATCTGAAGATGCAGGATCAGATAGTGATGCTTTGGCCACAGAAAAAATTGTTAATTACATGCAACGCGCTTTGAAAAGTCAGGTGCGCTAATGCCCAATAAGGTCAGCCCCCTTAACACTTGGATCGGTAAACGTCTGCACTTTGTGGGCATTGGTGGAGCAGGAATGAGCGGACTAGCCCGCATCGCCTTATCTCACGGGATAACGGTTACAGGTTCAGATGCTAAAGATTCAACTGTGTTAAGCGCACTTGCCGCCCTTGGCGCAGAAGTACATGCCGCGCATAGGTCCGAACAAGTAGATGGTGCAGATTTTGTTATTTTCTCAACTGCAATAAGTGCAACCAATGTCGAATTAATTCGCGCTCGGGAAATGAATTTACCAATCCTTACTCGTGCACAGGCGCTGGCGACGCTAATGTCAGATTCGCGCAGCGTGGCAGTTGCAGGTACGCATGGAAAGACGACTACGTCATCGATGCTTACAGTCGCGCTACAAGCATGTGGGCTCGATCCTTCTTTTGCCATCGGTGGCACTCTGACCTCCTCAGGCTCTAATGCGCACCGCGGCACAGGTGATTTATTTATAGCCGAAGCAGATGAGTCTGATGGTTCTTTTATCGAATATCACCCATATGCGGCAATCGTTACTAATGTGGAACATGATCACGTCGATTTCTTTGCAACAGCTGACGATGTAACCAAGGCCTTTTCTGAATTTGCTGATTCTATTTCACGGGATGGATTTCTCGTTTACTGCGCAGACGATGCTGGTTCTTCCCGGTTAGCCACATCCGTCACTGAAATAAAGACGATTTCTTATGGCACAAAAGAGGGCTCAGACTTATTTATTGATTCAGTTAACTTACTGCCAATGGGTTCAACCTCACGCGTTATCTGGCGCGGCCGGACCATTGGCTCAATGTCACTTCAGGTGCCCGGGCTACACAATGTATTAAATGCCGGCGCAGCGCTAGCTATGGCGCTAGCGCTGGGAGCTCCTGCTGCGGAAGCGCTAAATGGTTTAGCAAGTTTTCACGGCACCGGCCGTCGTTTTGAATTGAAGGCAACAGTTCATGGAATTCGAGTTATCGATGATTATGGACACCACCCAACCGAGATTGATGTAACTCTGACTGCAGCAAAGCGCTATGCCGGTGACGGACGTGTTCTAGTCGTTTTCCAGCCACATAGATATTCACGGACGCAGGCTTTTATGAATGAGTTCGCCCGGTCTTTATCTATTGCCGATGAGGTTGTGCTGCTAGAAATATACGCGGCAAGTGAAGCGCCGATAACAGGAATTACCTCCGAAACAATTGCAGCGCAGATGGAGCGCGGACGCTTCATACCGAATTTCCTGGAAGCATCTGATTGGGTAATTGATAACGCCAAACCTGGTGATGTGATCATCACACTTGGTGCCGGTGATGTTAATTCGCTCGCTCCAATAATTAGTGATGGGCTGGCTCGACGTTTTAATTAACGGGGCAACTTATGAAAGTTAAGTCACCACGAATTCTGATTGCTAGCGCTTTGGCGCTACTAATCTTTGGTGGGGGATCCTACGTACTGGGATGGTCGAACCTATTAACAGTGCGCAGTATTGAAATCACTGGTGCTCCCTCTGAGCAATCTAAAGAATTGATTATGCGCTCACTTGATATAGAGACCGGAGATAAATTAGCCCGAATAGATCCACGTTCTATCTCTACAAGATTGGCTGCAAATAATTGGATCCAATCTTCACAAGTCTCACGCAATTGGCTAAATGGAAAAGTTGAAATATCCGTTACCTCCCGAGTACCAGTGGCGCTATATACCGAGCCTGGTCAACCTCAAGTGGCACTTGATGCTTCTGGAAAGACATTTACTCTGCCGGCAGATCTGCCAGATGGGCTTCCGAAAGTTTCTGCAACATCTGTTGCTAGTGGATTAGCTGCCATTAAAGTCTTCACTGAATTACCTACAGAATTTAGCGCCGGCATAGATCGTCTAAGTGCTGCCCGGCCCAGTAATCTCTTAATTTACGGCGTATTTTCAGGGCGTGATTTGCGAATAATTTGGGGCGATGGATTAGATACAGAATTGAAAATAAAAGTAATCACGGCACTGCTTAAGCAACCTGAAAATAAATCGATTCGGATGATTGATGTGACCGCCCCACATGCACCTATCGTCAAGTAAATTTGAGTAAATTGCAGATAGAAGTTTCACTAATAAATTAAATAAATAGTTTGAGTCGGTCTTTGCTTTCGAGCACCTAACGCCTTACGTTGCCTTCATTAAAGAGAGTAGAAATGTAATTCTCAAGTAGAGGTTTACAGTTCTAAAGGAGGAACTTGTGGCTGCACCACAGAATTATTTAGCCGTTATCAAAGTTGTTGGAATTGGTGGCGGTGGAGTTAACGCAATCAATCGCATGATTGATGTTGGGTTAAAAGGCGTTGAGTTCATTGCAATAAATACTGATGCACAACATTTGTTAATGAGTGATGCCGATGTGAAATTAGATATCGGTCGCGCATCAACAAAAGGTCTCGGTGCTGGCGCCGCTCCTGAAAAAGGACGTCAAGCTGCAATTGATCACACAGAAGATATTGAAGAAATTTTACGTGGTGCAGATATGGTTTTTGTTACCGCTGGCGAAGGTGGCGGAACCGGAACAGGTGGCGCACCAATCGTTGCAAAGATTGCGCGTGATCTTGGCGCGCTAACTATCGGCGTCGTAACTCGTCCCTTCTCATTTGAAGGAAAAATTAGAGCAGCGCAAGCAGATGAAGGAATCGAACTGTTACGTGCAGAAGTAGATACCCTGATAGTTATTCCGAATGATCGCTTGTTAGCAATTTCAGATCGCAGCATCACAGCAGTAGATGCATTCAAGAGCGCAGATCAGGTTTTGCTTTCTGGTGTTCAAGGAATCACCGAAATAATTACCCAACCTGGCTTGATCAACCTCGACTTTGCAGATGTTAAAACTGTGATGACAGATGCTGGATCTGCGCTGATGGGTATCGGATCTGCGCGTGGAGAAAATCGCGCCACTCGTGCCGCTGAACTTGCAATTTCAAGTCCGTTGCTTGAAGCATCAATTGATGGAGCAATGGGCGTTCTGCTTTCAGTTGCAGGTGGTTCAGATCTTGGACTATTTGAAATTAACGAAGCATGTGAGCTTGTCCAATCAGCAGCTCATCCAGATGCTCGAATCATCTTCGGAACAACAATTGATGACGCCTTGGGTGATGAAGTTCGCGTGACAGTTATCGCCGCTGGCTTTGATGGCGGAGAGCCTAAGAAGGTTTATGTTCCAGTAATCGATAAATCAACGCTGACCGGTATTGCAGACCCAATTCCGGCCAACGATCCCATCTCAGTGGCGCTAGAACTCGATGGTTCCTTACCTCGCAAACGAGTCACCTTTGAAGACCTAGTCGCTGAAGACGAGATCGACGTTCCTGACTTTATGAAGTAAAAGTGGCCCACTCCACTTGTGAGTGAGTAGCTAACTAATTATGTTGGAAACTTTTACAGATCGATCAGGCGGTGTTAGTCAAGGTGTATTTACCTCCTTTAATTTAGGCGAGCATGTAAGTGATGACCCAGCAGATGTTCAGGCAAACCGCGCACTTCTGGCTAGTAAATTTGGGCCAGTGCAATTTATGAACCAGGTTCATGGCAGCCGGATTGTGATTATTGAGAGCGTTACAGATGAAGCCCCGACCGCAGATGCGCTAGTAACCGGAATTATGGGAGTCACACTTGCAGTAATGGTGGCCGATTGCATTCCATTACTTCTTACGTCAACTGAGGCGGTAGCAGCTGTGCATGTAGGTCGTCGTGGTCTAACAAATGGTGTTGCTGTTAAGACTGTTGAACTCATGCGCGAGATGGGTGCAACAAAAATTCGCGCTGTATTAGGACCTGCAATCTGTGGCCGTTGTTATGAAGTCTCACAAGAAGTACATGATGAAGTTGTGGCACTTCATCGGCTAGCAAGTGCGCAGACAGCATCAGGCACACCAGCGCTGGACCTACCGAAAGCACTGAAGGCCTCACTCACAGCAATCGGTGTTTCTGACATTAATGATCTACAAATCTGTACCGTTGAAAGTCCTGATCATTTTTCTTATCGCCGAGATGGGATTACAGGACGACAAGTTGGGTTGGTTAGCCTATGAGTTCGCGGGCGCAAGATATTGCCGCCGCTTTAGAAAGTGTTGAAGACCGCATAACAAAGGCGGCAACGTTGGCAGGTCGCAACCGCAACGATTTAACTTTGATTGCAGTCACAAAGACTTATCCAGCAAGTGATGTTCAAATTTTGGCCGATCTGGGAGTTAGCAATTTCGGTGAAAATCGCAGTGATGAAGGGTCGGAGAAATCAAAACTCATCGCCGCCACTTGGCATTTTCAAGGCCAAGTGCAAGGGAGGAAATTAAAAGATATTGCCAGTTGGGCAACTTATATTCACTCAATAGATTCTGGTGAGCACATCACAAAGTTGTCTCGAATTTGCTTAGAAAAGCAACGCCAAATTTCAATCTTTTTACAGCTCTCACTCGATGGCGCACCAGATCGTGGGGGAGTTGGCGCAGATCAGTTGGGGAAGTTAGCTGATCAAATTATGGGCGATCCCAATCTGCATTTAGCGGGTCTAATGTGTGTTCCACCAGTTGATTATGGATTTGAACGCGCCTTCGGTGAAATAGCAAAGGTGCATAACGCCTTTAAAGTGGGTTTTCCGGATGCCGTTGGACTATCTGCCGGAATGAGTTCTGACTTTGAAGTGGCAATTGCTTATGGTGCGACACATCTGCGCGTAGGTAGTGAAATCCTCGGTTCGCGCGCTTATCACCCCTAAACTTGACCTATGTCCGCACTTAATAAAATGATGGGTTACCTTGGTTTAGTAGATACCGATGAGCAAGCCCAAGTTGAAGCAGCTCCTGTAAGCAAAAACGTTCGTCCTGCTCGCGAGGAATCACGTTTTTCACGTGATCGCGCAGGAGTGACAGTCGTTGGCTCAACAGTTGCAGTCGCACATTCAACTCAAGCAGAAGCCAATTACCACATCATTACTTTGCAGCCTCGCTCATATAGCGAAGCGCGCAAAATGGGCGAGCACTATCGCGAAGGCAATCCGGTAATCATTAACCTTGATGACATGGAAGAGTCAGAGCGTAAGCGTTTAGTTGACTTCGCCAGCGGTTTAGTCTTTGGTCTTCACGGACGCATCGAACGTGTGAGTCATAAAGTATTTCTTTTATCTCCTGCCAACGTAAATGTCAGCAGTGAAGATAAGACCGCTGCTGCGCAAGCCAGCTTCTTTAACCAGAGCTGATTTAATTTGCAGGTCTTTTGATGTCTATGATTACAAACCTGCTCTTAGCACTGCTTGATCTTTTTAAGTACGCACTCTTTATTCGTTTGATAATCGATTATGTCCGCATCTTTGCACGCAACTGGCGACCAAATTCATTCTTGATCGCATTTTTCGAATTCATCTACACCGTGACAGATCCACCGATGAAATTCGTGGGTCGATTTGTTCCGCCGCTTCGTTTAGGTGGAGTCTCACTTGATTTATCTTTCATCGTTCTTCTTATTGCCATTGGAATTGCAAAAAACCTAATCGTATTTGTGCTTTAAGCCTTTTCTAGGATCGCACTAATCGCAAGATCGTTATCCTCTGCAGGGATACTTGGGTCGTGAGTAAATTCCAAAGCTAAAACTTCATCGCTGATATGGCTAGCAGCTGATGAGATTGCCGCGACAATTGCCGGATCGGTATTCCAACGCACTTTAATGCGATCAGAGATTTCAAAGCCATCGCTCTTACGACGTTCCTGGATAAAGCGGATTACTTCACGAACATTTCCGGCATCTATTAGCGCCTGCGAAAGTGCTAAATCAAGGGCAACGGATTCACCTTCATGGCTTGCCACCATCCAGCCGCTCTTTGGAACTTCAGTGATTACAAGATCAGCTAATTCGATTTCCCACGTTGCAACCTTGGTCGCACCACTTGCCCGAAGCGTCTTAACTAGCGCTGTTGGATCAGTAGATGCAATGGCTTTTGCAATACCTTGAACTTCCTTACCGTACTTGGCGCCAAGTGATTTGAAATTTGCCTTGACTGAAATATTTACCAAATCTCCATCAGCGTCGGCTATATCGGCAAGATCAATCACATTTAGCTCATCTGAGATCTGATCCTTCATATCCTGTGGCAACTTTGACCAGCCATTTGCTGAAATCAGGGCGCGTTGAAGTGGCTGGCGAATCTTGATCGCAGATTCGGCGCGAGCGGCGCGACCAAGCTCAACAACGCGACGCGTCATTGCGACCTGTGCATTTAACTCCAGATTAATCAGCGCAGTATCAGCAATTGGAAAATTAGTTAAGTGAACTGAATCTGCAGCCTTTGGGTCGGCCATCTTTACCAACTCTTGCCAAACATGTTCGGTGATAAATGGAACCATCGGTGCCAATAGTTGAGTCAGCGTCACCAGACATTCGTGCAATGTGCCAAGGGCTGCCACATCGCCATCCCAGAAGCGACGGCGCGAGCGACGTACATACCAATTAGATAAGTCATCGATGAAACGCGCCAGCGCTTTTCCGGCCATCTGCGAATCAAATTCTTCATAAGCGGAATCGACTTCTTGGATTAGCGTATTTAGTTCGCTCAAAATCCAACGATCCATCATGGAGCGATCTTTAACCGCTGGGATTTGAGAGATATCAAAATTAGATGACTGCGCATAGAGAGTATGGAAAGAGTTGGTGTTCCAGTAAGTAAGTAAGGTCTTACGAACCACATCGCTGATCGCATCGTGGCCCACGCGACGAGCTGACCATGGTGAACCTGCAGCCAACATGTACCAACGCACAGCATCGGCGCCATGTTGATCCATCAACGCAATTGGCTCAATTACGTTACCGACATGCTTGCTCATCTTGCGACCATCTTTATCCAAGATATGGCCAAGGCAGAGAACGTCCTTATATGAGCCTTTATCAAATACCAAAGTACCGATGGCCATCAAGGTATAGAACCAGCCACGAGTTTGATCAATGGCTTCGCAGATAAAATCAGCAGGGTAGGCGGCTTCGAATTTTTCAACTGATCCAGGCTTATGCGGATAACCCCATTGTGCAAATGGCATTGCGCCAGAGTCATACCAACAATCGATAACTTCAGGAACGCGCGTCATAGTTTTGCCACAGCTAGCGCAAGGGAAGTTAATGTCGTCTACAAAAGGACGGTGTGGATCTAAGTTAGATAGTTCCTGACCGGCAAGTGCGCCAAGTTCAGCCAGTGAATCAACGCAGATTTCGTGCTTTTCTTCACAACGCCAAATTGGAAGAGGAGTACCCCAATAACGATTTCGAGATAGCGCCCAGTCAATATTGTTATTTAGCCAGTCGCCATAACGACCAGTCTTAATCGTTTCAGGATGCCAGTTGGTCGCATTATTTTCGCGGATCAACGCATCTTTAATTGATGTTGTTCGGATATACCAAGAAGGTTGCGCGTAATAAATCAGCGGTGTGTGGCAGCGCCAGCAATGCGGATAAGGGTGCTCAAATGGTTGGTGCTTATATAAGACACCTCGGGATTTAAGTTCCTTCACCAAAATTTTGTCGGCATCTTTAAAGAAAATTCCACCAACTAGTGGAACATCGCTTAAGAATGTTCCATCGGGTGCGATTGGATTTACCACCGGCAATCCATAACCACGACAAACCGCTAAGTCATCGGCGCCAAAGGCGGGGGACTGGTGAACCAGCCCTGTTCCATCTTCGGTTGTGACATAGGTTGCGAGAACTACAAAATGTGAGTCAGGAATATCAACTAGATCAAGAGGACGCTGATATTTGGTGTGTTCTAGATCTTTACCTTTAACCGTCTTAAGAACTTTAACTTCGCCAGTTAGCGCCGAGATAAGTGGTTCGGCAACGACTAGTACTTCTCGACTCTCCTCAACAATTACTTCAACTACAACATAATCAACATCGGGATGCACTGCGATTGCAGTATTTGAAACGAGTGTCCAAGGAGTAGTTGTCCAAACCAAGAGCGCTGCGCCTAGATCGAAAAGTTCACCAGATGTGATGGGAAAGCGCACATAAACTGAAGGATCCGTAACGCTCTCATAGCCTTGCGCCAATTCATGATCAGAAAGCCCAGTTCCGCAACGCGGACAATAAGGAGCAACGCGATGATCTTGAACCAAGAGACCTTTCTTCCAGATCTCTTTAAGACTCCACCAAACGCTTTCTACATATTCTGGAGCCATGGTCCAATAGGCCTGATCAAAATCAACCCAGAAACCCATTCGGTTAGTCATGGTTGTGAAAGCGCCAACGTGGCGAGTTACAGATTCGCGACACATTTCGTTAAAGGCGGCGATTCCATATTTTTCAATATCGCCCTTTCCAGAAAACCCCAACTCTTTTTCAACAGCAATTTCAACTGGCAAACCGTGGCAATCCCAACCTGCTTTGCGGGTTACATATTTGCCCTTCATTGTTTGATAACGCGGAAAAACATCTTTAAAGACCCGCGCTTCAATATGGTGGGTGCCCGGCATACCGTTGGCAGTCGGCGGACCTTCATAGAAAGTCCAAGGCTGGGAGCCAACTCGCGCCGCAGTACTTGCCTCGAAAATTGAATGTGTGCGCCAGAAATCCAATATCGAACGTTCCATCGCAGGAAGGTCGATTTGAGCAGAAATTGGACGCATAGTCATGAGAGGGAGAGTCTAATCCCTCACCCTGATTTCGATGATCACTCTAATTAATATGAAAGCTTCAATTAAAAGGCAAGAATTCACGCGGACTCTGAGTGGCAAAGTTGGAGGTGCGCCAAAAAGAGCATAAGGTGCGCGGCGTGCCAGCAAAAAAGAAAGCCCCAGCCAAGAAGGTAGCTAAAAAAGCCCCTGCAAAAAAGGTGGCTAAGAAAGCGCCCGCTAAAAAGGTAGCGAAGAAGGCTCCGGCTAAAAAAGCGCCGGCAAAGAAATCTGCTGCCAAGAAAGCGCCCGCTAAGAAATCTGCTGCCAAGAAAGCGCCCGCTAAGAAAGCGCCCGCTAAGAAAGCGCCAGGTCGCCCGTTCCCTTCTAAAGTTGGCAAGACCACTCTTACAGTTGATGAGAAATCGCAGACCGTTAGCGTTGCAACCGTTGTTGCACCAGTTTCTACCCCTGTGATTGAAGAACGTCGCCTAGTAATGCCCCCACCTCCGCGCCCAGTAAAGAGCGGCAAGAAAGTTGCACCGCTTAAGCCGATTAAGGCAGCGCCAACCCCCGTTACCGCAAGTGATGGTGAAGCGCCATGGTCTGGAGCGGAATTAAAATCAATTCGTACCGAAATTTCTAAAGATTTAGCGCGCCTTCGCATAGAGCTCGCGCATGTAGAAGCCGAAATGAATGAGTTAATTACTGAATCTGGTGAAGGCGCCGGAGATGATCAGGCCGATTCTGGCACCAAGACATTTGAACGCGAACATGAGATGTCCTTGGTTATCAACGCGCGAGATATGGTCTTGCAGACCGAGCGCGCACTTGATCGAATTGATAATAAAACTTATGGAAATTGTGAAGAGTGCGGCCACGCAATTGGCAAGGCGCGACTTCAAGTCTTTCCTCGCGCGACTCTCTGCATGATCTGCAAGCAGAAGGAAGAGCGGCGCTAAGGTGCGCCCCAGTTCCAAACTCTGGAAAAGGCTCTACACGATCGCTTGGGCCGTCTGGCTCTTTGATTTTGCAACAAAAGTTTGGGCAATTAACAATCTAAGTGCAAGCAACCCCACCAAAATAATTGGTGATTTTCTACAATTAACTCTTATCCGAAATTCGGGCGCGGCATTTAGTCTGGCGCAAGGTGCAACGATTATTTTTACCATCTTCGCAATATTCGTTGTGGGAGCAATTGCATATTTCGCACCGCGCATCACATCTAGCGGCTGGTCAATAGTTTTAGGCCTGGCCCTTGGTGGAGTACTCGGCAATCTCACAGATCGCATATTTCGCAGCCCTGGGTATTTCACGGGGCATGTGATCGACTGGATTGAGCTGACGCATTGGCCAGTATTTAACTTGGCAGATAGCGCTATTGTGGTTGCAGCAGGTATCGCAATAGTTCTTTCGATCCGAAACATTTCACCGATGGGGGCTTAAATGTCACGCGAAGCGCGTACGTTAAGTGTTCCGGAAGGCGTTGCGGGCGAGCGAATCGACAGCGCGTTAACGCGAGTTCTTGGACTATCTCGCACCGCAATCGTTCGGTTACTTGAGGACGGTGACATCACTACAGGTGGTCGCGCGATGACAAAATCTGAACGCGTTACAGATGGGCAAATTATTGATGTTCTAATGCCGGAACCGCTAAATCAAGATCCGATTCCGCTTACGCCGCTTGCTGGATTAACCGTTGTTTATGATGACGAAGATATTGTCGTAATTGATAAGCCAGTCGGATGCGCCGCACACCCCAGTCCGGGTTGGATGGGTCCTACAGTTGTTGGCGCACTTACTGCAGCCGGATACACAATCTCTACATCAGGTCCGGCCGAGAGAGCGGGCATCGTTCACCGCCTAGATGTTGGTACTAGTGGTTTGATGATTGTTGCCAAGACTGACCGCGCTTACACAAAGCTAAAAGATGCCTTTCGCAATCACGAAGTTGAAAAAACTTATCACGCACTTGTGCAAGGACATATGGATCCAGTAACAGGAACAATTGATGCGCCCATTGATCGTCATCCTAAAGAAGATCATCGCTTTGCAGTTGTTGCAACTGGTAAAGAGAGCATTACGCACTATGAAGTAATCGAGTTCTACCGTTCAGTCTCGCTAGTTAAAGTTGAGTTAGAAACCGGGCGCACGCACCAAATTCGAGTTCACTTCTCAGCCCTTAATCATCCACTAGTTGGCGACACGACTTATGGCGCAGATCCCGTGCTCGGCAAATCCTTAGGTATGTCACGGCCTTGGCTTCACGCTCTCGAACTGCGCTTTGATCATCCTGTTACCAAGCAACCACTTGTTTTAAAGGCTGCCTATGCACCTGACCTTCAGGCTTGCCTGGCGTTGCTATCCGAAGCCGTTCTGCCTTAACCACTAACCTTGTGCAACTGTGACGACTGAAAACCCAAGACCTGCTGCGAATAAACGCGACTCTTTCGTACACCTGCACGTTCACACCGAATACTCAATGCTCGATGGAGCGGCTCGTGTTGGCGATTTAGTAGATGAAGTTGCCCGCCTGGAAATGCCCGCGATTGCAATGACAGATCACGGAAATGTTTTTGGTGCCTTTGATTTTTATAAGCAAGCCACCAAGGCCGGAGTTAAACCAATCATCGGCATCGAAGCATATGTTGCACCTGAATCACGCCATGATAAAAAACGTGTGCAATGGGCAGATGGCGGAGATGATGATGTCTCTGGTGGCGGGGCATATACACATATGACTATTTTGGCCGAGAATAACCACGGCTTAGCAAATCTATTTCGCCTTTCCTCTTTGGCATCCCTTGAAGGCTATTACTACAAACCACGCATGGATCGCGAACTGTTGTCGAAGTATGCAGACGGGCTGATTGCAACTACAGGATGTCCGGGTGGAGAAATTCAGACTCGCTTGCGTATGGGTAACTACAAAGAAGCGATGCGTGCGGCAAGTGATTATCGAGATATTTTTGGCGCCAATAATTTCTTCTTAGAGTTAATGGACCACGGAATTGATGTTGAAACGCGAGTTAAGGAAGATCTGTTAAAGCTCGGCCGTGAATTAAAACTGCCACTGCTTGCCACTAATGATCTGCACTACACCCGACATGAAGATGCTTCAGCGCATGCAGCGCTGCTCTGTGTTCAATCTGGGTCAACTCTGGCTGATCCAAAGCGATTTAAATTTGATAACGATGAGTTCTACTTAAAAACTCCAGCACAAATGCGTGAACTATTTAAAGATATTCCAGAAGCGTGCGATAACACCTTACTTATTGCTGAGCGTTGTAACGTCAAATTGCGTGAAGGTGAAAATTTAATGCCTGCTTTCACCGTCCCAACGGGGGAGACCGAAGATAGTTGGTTACGTAAAGAATCTGAACGTGGATTGCAAAATCGTTTTGGTGACAGAGTTACGCAACCTCATATAGATCGCCTCAACTATGAACTCGGTGTGATGGAGAAGATGGGATTTCCTGGCTACTTCCTCGTCGTTGCAGACTTGGTTAGTTATGCCAAGAAAGTTGGAATTAGAGTTGGCCCAGGTCGTGGATCTGCGGCGGGATCACTAGTTGCTTACTCACTTGGCATAACCGGTCTAGATCCAATCGAACACGGATTACTTTTCGAACGCTTCCTAAATCCAGAACGTATCTCAATGCCAGATATCGATCTGGATTTTGATGAAAGACGTCGCGGGGAAATGATTCGCTATGCAACAGAAAAATATGGAGCAGACCGAGTTGCCCAGATCATTACTTACGGAACTATTAAATCTAAACAATCCATTAAGGATGCAACCCGCGTTCTTGGCTACCCGTATGTAATTGGTGAGAAGTTAACTAAGGCTCTTCCGCCATCGGTCATGGGTAAAGATATTTCTTTATCAGGCGTCTTTGATACGACAGATCCACGTCACGGTGAAGCCGGTGAATTCCGTGAGCTCTACCAAAGTGATCCTGATTCAAAAAGCGTTGTTGATTTGGCACGAGGTTTAGAAGGGCTAAAACGTCAGTGGGGAGTTCACGCTGCAGGTGTAATTCTCTCGCGTGAGCCACTGCTGGATGTAATTCCAATTCATCGTCGTGAGGCCGACGGAGCAATCATCACCCAATTCGACATGGGTGCTTGCGAATCTACTGGCCTATTGAAGATGGACTTCCTAGGCCTGCGAAATCTTTCGGTACTAGATGATGCGCTCTTAAATATTACCGAGAATCAAGGTATTGAAGTAGTTCTGGAAGATTTACCACTTCATGATCAAAAAACTTTTGAACTCTTATCGCGAGGTGACACCCTTGGTGTGTTCCAACTCGATGGTGGACCAATGCGCGCACTGCTTCGCAGCATGTCTCCTGATTCATTTGCAGATATTTCTGCGGTTATCGCCCTTTATCGCCCAGGTCCGATGGGAGAAAATGCTCACAATAACTATGCCGATCGTAAGAATGGACGCAAGCCAGTAGAACCAATTCACCCAGAACTCTTTGAGCCGCTACAAGAAATTTTGGGAGATACCTACGGCCTTATTGTTTATCAAGAACAGGTAATGGCAATTGCCCAAAAGGTTGCAGGATTCTCACTTGGTCGCGCTGATTTATTGCGCAAGGCTATGGGCAAGAAGAATAAAGAAATTTTGGATAAAGAATATGTTCCATTCGAAGCTGGCATGAAAGCAAATGGTTTCTCAACTGCTGCCATTAAACGTTTATGGGATGTCTTGATTCCATTCTCGGATTACGCATTCAACCGTGCCCACAGCGCTGGATATGGCGTTGTTTCATTCTGGACTGGATACCTAAAGGCAAACTACCCAACCGAATACATGGCGGCGCTGCTGACAAGTGTTCGAGATGATAAAGATAAATCTGCCCTCTATTTATCTGAGTGTCGCCGAATGGGAATTAAAGTTTTGCCGCCTGATGTGAATGAATCAAATGCCGAATACACCGCGCGTGGCAAAGATATTCGCTTTGGCCTTGCCGCAATTCGCAACGTTGGCGAAGGCGTTGTTGCCTACATTAAGAGTGCGCGCTCAACAAAAGGTGCATTCACATCTTTTGGAGATTTCTTGGCTAAAGTTGATGCCCAAGTTTGCAATAAGAAAACAATTGAGTCACTCATAAAAGGTGGAGCATTTGATTCCCTGCAGCATTCTCGTAAAGGCTTAATGACAATTCATCTAGAGGCTATTGATTCAGTTATCGAGACCAAGCGCGCTGAGGCGATCGGACAATTTGATCTCTTTGGCGGTGAATCAATGACCCAAGTCGCTGGCTTAGATATTGAGATTCCAGCTTTCGAATGGGACAAGGCAACGCTATTAGTTTTCGAACGCGAAATGCTAGGACTTTACGTATCTGATCATCCATTGTTAGGCGTGGAACATATTTTGCGTTCCAACACTGACATGTCCATCAGTGCACTCTTGGCCGATGAAAGCACTCCAGATGGCATGGTCACACTGGGGGGCTTAATTACCGGCGTACAAAGAAAAGTCTCTCGCCAGGGATCATCTTGGGCGATTGTTAGCCTGGAAGATCTCGAAGGAGCGATAGAAGTTCTTTTCTTTTCAAATACTTATAATCAATATGCGATGACTTTGATTGAAGATCGAGTCGTAACCGTGCGCGGGCGATTCGAACGTCGTGATGAAGTGGTGAGATTTACCGCACTAGAAATGAAATCTCTCGATATTTCAACTGGTCCGGTTGGTCCGCTGCTCATCTCCCTGCCGGTTTCACAATGTACTCCGCCTATTGTCGATCGCATGAAAGAGATTTTGCGCTCTCACCCAGGAAAGCGTGAAGTTCACATGCAAATAGATGATCAAGGAACTCTTACTACTATGAAGATCGACGCACTAGTCACCGCATCACCAAGTCTGAGCGCTGACCTCAAATCAATTCTCGGACCGGACTGCTTGGTTCGCATTTAATCTCCACACTTGTTCGATGGGCGAGCCATTAGACTTAGACCATGATTCGTACGCTTGATCTGCGCGGTAAATCTCTTACCAAGGCTGGTTATCAGCGCGCTATTCCTCGTGCAACTTTAGATATTGCAGCTGCCATGCAAGTTATTGAGCCGATTTTGGAACGTGTGAAAAACGGTGATGAATCCGAGCTAATTAAATTAGCTCAAGAATTTGATGGAGTTACTCCAGTTTCAATCAAAGTTTCACAAGAGGCTTTAGACACGGCACTTGTTGAATTGGATCCGCAGGTTCGTCAAGCGCTAGAAGTTTCAATTGTAAGAATTCGAAAAGTTCACACAGATCAAATTCGCACCGAGAAAACCACTCGTGTTGTAGACGGTGGCTTAGTAACTGAACGTTGGATCCCCGTTGATCGAGTAGGGCTATATGTTCCCGGCGGGCGAGCCGTTTATCCAAGTAGTGTTTTAATGAATGTAATTCCGGCACAAATTGCAAAAGTTGCCAGCATCGCTGTTGCTTCTCCACCACAGAAGGAGTTCGGTGGCCTTCCTCATCCCACAATCTTGGCGGCTTGCGCTCTACTTGGGATCAAAGAGGTTTATGCAATTGGGGGAGCGCAAGCGATCGCACTCTTTGCCTATGGCATGGATGGTTTATCAGAAAAATGCGATTTAGTTACTGGACCAGGCAATATCTATGTTGCAGCAGCTAAGCGCGCACTACGCGGTGTAATTGGAATTGATTCAGAGGCGGGACCAACTGAAATCGCAATCCTGGCCGATGAAAGTGCCGTCGCTTCAGATGTTGCAGCAGATCTGATTAGCCAAGCTGAACACGATGTAATCGCAGCCGCGGTATTAGTAACTGATTCGCTAAGCCTTGCTAGTGGCGTTGCTGAGGAATTGCTCACGCGTGTTGCGAAAACTAAACATGCCGACCGCATTCGTGAAGCACTTGGCGGTATTCAATCTGCAATTGTTTTAGTTGAATCAATTGCGCAAGGGTTGGATGTCGTAAATGCTTACGCCGCTGAACACTTAGAGATTCATACTAAGAACGCGGCACTTGATGCTCTGCAAATTCGCAATGCCGGCGCAGTATTTATCGGCAGATTTTCTCCTGTTTCACTCGGAGATTACTCAGCTGGGTCAAACCACGTATTACCTACGGGCGGGTGCGCCTGCCACAGCAGTGGTTTATCCGTTCAAACTTTTCTGCGCGGTTTGCACTACATCGAATATTCCAAGAGCGCCTTTGTAGAAATTGCTGAAACTGTAATTACTTTAGCTAACTCTGAGGATCTGCCGGCCCATGGTGAAGCCATGACTGCGCGATTGGAAAATTTATGAGCGATCAGAATTGGCCGCTTTGGATGCCATTGCGAGATGACCTAAAACCACTGTCGCCATACGGTGCACCTCAAGTTCCGGCAGAAGCCACACTGAATACAAATGAGAACCCATATCCGCCATCACCAGAAATTGCCCAAGCAATCGCAGATCGCATTCACAGCGTTGCTCTAAATCTAAATAGATACCCAGATCGCGATGCCGTCACATTACGAGAAGCGCTAGCAAAATTTATAAATTCTTTGTCGGGCACTTCTTTTGTAGTAGACGAAATTTGGGCTGCCAACGGCAGTAACGAAATTATTCAATCCCTCTTCATGGCCTTTGGCGAACGTCCGGCTCTGGGATTTACTCCTTCTTATTCAATGCATCCACTAATTGCAAAAGTAACTGGAACGAATTGGAACGATGGCGGCCGTCGTGCTGATTTCACCTTGGACGTAACGAAGGCAATCTCAGATATTGCAAAGGTCAAACCGGGCCTAACTTTTATTACTACGCCAAATAATCCAACCGGCACAACCGTTACTCTGGCAGAGATTGAAGAGTTAGCAATCGCAACAGGGAAAGTTAGCGGCCTCCTTATTGTCGATGAGGCATATGCTGAATTTTCAGATCAACCATCTGCTGTGACCTTGCTTGCTAAGCACTCTAATTTGGTTGTTATCAGAACTATGAGCAAAGCCTTCGCCTTCGCCGGTGCGCGATTGGGCTACTTGATTGCAAATAAAGAACTGGTTTCGGCGATGTTCTTAGTGCGCCTGCCCTATCACTTGAGTTCCTTGACCCAGGCTGCTGCTGAGGTCGCCCTGCAACATCAGAGCGAACTCCTTGGAAATGTTTCAACGCTAATCGAAGCCCGTAAATCAGTGGTGGCTTCTATTGAAGAGTTAGGCCTGCAAGTTGTTCCGAGCCAAGCAAATTTCATTATTTTCTCTGGATTTGCCATGGAGCCTGCGCAGTTATGGCGGCAATTGCTAGATCGCGGAGTTCTGATCAGAGATGTGGGATTATTGGCTCACTTACGAATGTCCATTGGCAATGAGGCCGAAAATCAAAGATTTGTTCAAGCCCTGCAGGAAATTCTGAACGGAGAAGGCCAATGAGAACAGCTCGCGTAGAACGCAAGACAAAAGAGTCACATGTAATTGTGGAGTTAAACCTAGATGGTGAAGGTGCAATTTCTGTAGATACAGGTGTTCCATTCTTTGACCATATGCTTTCGCAACTCGGTAAGCACTCCGGATTTAATTTAACAGTTAAGACAACTGGGGATGTTGATGTGGATTCACATCACACAGTGGAAGATACCTCTCTTGCATTCGGCCAAGCCTTGCGCGAAGCACTGGGCGATAAAGTCGGAATACGTCGCTTTGGCGATGCCATGGTTCCACTTGATGAAGTTTTAGTTCAAGCAGCAGTTGATCTTTCGGGTCGCCCATATTTAGTTCATCGCCAACCCGAAATCGTAGAATTAATCGGCACTTTTGATACAACACTTGGCAAACATATTTGGGAATCTATTGTTGCCGAGGCACGTATTGCATTGCACATACGCGTACTTGAGGGTCGCAATGCGCACCATGTATTTGAAGCGCAATTTAAAGCAGTAGCTCGTGCACTTCGTGATGCAGTATCACTTGACGGTGGAATCGCAGGAGTTCCTTCAACCAAAGGTTCGCTGTAATAGTGATTGCAATTCTTGACTACGGGTCAGGTAATTTACGATCCGCCCAACGCGCTTTTGAACGTAGCGGCGCCGAAGTAGTCGTGACTTCTGATAGAGATGTGGCACTTAACGCCGCAGGATTAGTGGTTCCAGGAGTTGGTGCATTTGCAGCATGTATGCGTGGCTTAATTAACGTCGGTGGCGATGAGATAGTTCGCGCTCGGGTTGCGGGGCAGAGACCAACACTCGGAATCTGCGTTGGAATGCAAATTTTCTTTCGCGATGGTGATGAACATACCAATGGCGAATTACATAAGGGTGTCGGTGTTTGGCAAGAAAGTATTTCAAAGATGAAGGCTCCGATATTGCCACACATGGGATGGAACACAGTGTCAGTCACCGGTAATTCAAATCTATTTAAAGGGTTAACCGATCAATCTTTCTACTTCGTACATTCATATGCCGCTAAAGAACCAGTTGGTATTGCACAAGCTTGGACCACGCACGGTGAAAAGTTTCTAAGCGCGGTTGAAGATGGCGCTATTTGTGCAACACAATTTCACCCTGAAAAGTCAGGCGACGCCGGCTTAACGTTGATAAAGAACTGGGTGGCAATGCTATGAATAATTCAAATTATTTGGAACTACTTCCTGCTGTAGATGTTAAAGATGGGAAAGCGGTGCGACTCGTGCAAGGAGAACTTGCGCGCGAAAGTGTTTACGGTGCGCCTCTAGATGTCGCCCTAGAATTTCAGAGCGCGGGCGCCGAGTGGTTGCACTTGGTTGATTTAGATGCCGCCTTTGGTCGCGGTGAAAACAGCGCACTACTGGCTGAAGTTGTAGGCAGATTAGATATAAAAGTTGAGCTCTCGGGTGGAATCCGCGATGACAAGTCGTTAAAGCGCGCTTTAGCAACTGGATGTCGTCGCGTAAATTTAGGAACGGCCGCACTTGAAAATCCTGATTGGACTGTGCGCGTTATCGCCGAGCATGGTGATCGAATTGCAGTTGGTCTAGATGTTCGTGGCCATGTCTTGGCAGCGCGTGGATGGACTAAAGAAGGTGGCGATTTATTTGAAACACTTGAACGGTTAGAACGTGATGGATGTGCTCGCTATGTCGTTACGGATGTCACAAAAGATGGAACGCTGCAGGGACCAAACCTAGAACTTCTTAGGCAAGTTTGTGCAGTGACCAGCCAACCAGTTGTAGCAAGTGGAGGAATATCATCGCTTGCCGATATTGCAGCACTTTCGGCCTTGCATCAAATTGGAGTTGAAGGTGCAATAGTGGGTAAAGCACTTTATGCCGGAGCGTTCACGCTAGAAGAAGCGCTAACGCTAACTAAGGGCGCAATTTAATGGCGCTATCTATCCGCATCATTCCTTGTTTAGATGTCACTGATGGTCGCGTCGTAAAAGGAGTCAACTTCACAGACCTTGTAGACGCTGGTGATCCCGTTGAAATGGCTTCGCTCTATAACGCAGAAGGTGCCGATGAACTTACCTTTTTAGATATTTCCGCAAGTAGTTCAGATCGCGAAACAACATTGGATGTTGTTCGCAAAACGGCGGAGCAAGTATTTATTCCCTTAACTGTCGGTGGTGGCATCCGCACCGTTGAAGATGTAGATCGATTGTTACGAGCAGGTGCCGATAAGGTTTCAATTAACACTGCAGCGATAGCGCGCCCAGAGCTAATTGCAGAAATTGCTGATCGCTTTGGTTCACAAGTGTTAGTAATTTCCATAGATGCACGCAGAGCACGAACCGAATCTGGTTTTGAAGTTACTACTCATGGTGGCCGCCAGAGCGCAGGTCTTGATGCGCTTGCTTGGGTGGAAAAGGCATGCGCACTCGGGGTGGGCGAAATTTTACTTAACTCGATGGATGCCGACGGCACTCGCGCTGGCTATGACATTGGAATGATTAGGGCCGTTCGCGCTATTTCAAAGGTCCCGCTAATTGCCAGTGGTGGAGCAGGTTCGCTGGAAGATTTTGCAGCAGCCTTAGATGCCGGGGCCGATGCTTTGCTTGCGGCAAGCGTTTTTCACTTCGGAGTGCATCGAATTAGCGATGTTAAGAAGTACTTGAGCGCCCAGGGATATTCCATTCGCACCAGCGCCATCGTCTAAGGCAGAATGTAACCATGAGCGTGCACCTTCCAGATGATGTCGCTGCTCGCCTGAAGAATTCTGCAGATTTGATTCCAACGATCGCTCAGGATTACAAATCAGGTGAAGTATTAATGCTGGCCTATATGAACGCTCAATCACTTGCCGTAACAATAGATACTGGCAGAGCAACTTACTTCAGTCGCAGTAGAAATGAGCTTTGGGAGAAAGGTGCCACATCTGGCCACATCCAAAAGGTAATCTCAATGTCTTTAGATTGTGATGGCGATGCGTTGCTGTTGCAGGTCGAACAGACTGGAGCTGCCTGTCACACTGGTAAGAACTCTTGTTTCCACAATCCAATTTCTCTTTCAACTGAAACTGGTGGGAAGAATTGAATCTTGAAGAATTTCGTGAATATGCCAAGAGTTTTAACGTTATTCCGGTTTACCGCAAACTCTTAGCTGATAGCGAGACGCCACTAGGCGTTTATCGCAAACTTGCCAAAAACGCACCGTCTACCTTCTTACTTGAGTCAGCTGAACATGGGGGAGCGTGGTCACGTTACTCATTTATTGGAGCAAACAGCCAAGCAACTTTGAGTGAAAAAGATGGTAAAGCAATTTGGGTCGGAACTGCTCCGGCTGGTGCACCAGTTGGAATCGATCCGCTGGCGGCGCTGCGCTTATCTGCTGCGCATCTGCGATCTCCAAAAATTGACGGACTCCCACCACTGACAGGTGGACTAGTTGGTTATATGGGATATGACTCTGTGCGACGACTAGAAAAATTACCAACTCTTAGCAAGAAAGATATTGATCTGCCTGAATTGGCTTTTATGTTAACCAGCGATCTAGCGGTTATGGATCATGCTGAAGGAACGATCACGCTAATTGCAAATGCCATAAATTGGGATGGCAGTGGCGAGCGAATAGATCGAGCATTTATTGATGCGCAGTCCCGATTAGATCGTATGCAATCTGATCTTCAAGGCCCACTTGCTGGATATGTAGATGAATTACCAAGCAAAGAGCAGCCAGAGTTCTCACAAAATATGACCGGTGAAGAATATATCTCCAAGATTTTAAAGGCTAAGGAAGAGATTGTTGCAGGCGAGGCTTTTCAAATCGTATTGTCGCAAAGATTTGCGATGGAGTGCAGCGCCGATGCCCTTGAGGTTTACCGAATGTTGCGGCTTCATAATCCCAGCCCGTACATGTATTTATTCCGATTTACTGATGGCATTGAAGTCGTTGGTTCTAGCCCAGAGGCGCTAGTTAAAGTTACGGGCAAAGAAGTAATGGTGCATCCAATTGCTGGAACACGTAAGCGTTCTGCATCAGCCGAAGAAGATCATCGTTTAGGTGAAGAACTATTGGCAGATCCTAAAGAGCGTGCCGAACATTTGATGCTAGTTGATTTGGGACGTAATGATCTTGGACGGATCTGCGCTCCAGGAACTGTAGAAGTAATTGACTTTATGCACATTGAAAGATATTCACATGTTATGCATATTGTTTCGACAGTTATTGGCCAACTTGCTGACGATAAATCTCCAGTGGATGCCTTATTTGCGGTCTTTCCAACTGGGACTTTATCGGGTGCTCCTAAACCACGTGCCATGGAAATCATTGAAGAGTTGGAGCCAACTCGTCGCGGACTCTATGGGGGAGCCATTGGATATTTAGATTTCACTGGCAACATCGACACCTGTATTGCAATTCGCACCGCACTGATTCACGGCGGCATGGCATATGTGCAGGCTGGGGCTGGAGTTGTTGCAGACTCTGATCCGGAATCTGAGAATCAGGAATGTTTAAGTAAAGCAGCAGCGGTGCTTGGCGCGATTAGCGCAGCCAATCGATTGAAGCAGAAGTAAATGTCAGATATTGCTCCAGTGCTCTTCTCGATTATCGCCGTAATGGTTTTAGTATTTCTAATTTCCAGGGGTTTTAAACTTTCCACTCGTTATGAACGAAAACCAAAGACCCACACCCCATGGAGCGCACTTGATAACGGAATTGACCCGACCCAAGAATCAGGTGAGAAGTGAGCGTTCTTGATTCGATCATCGAAGGTGTTCGCGAGGATTTAGCAAGGCGACGAAAGCCACTTAGCCAAATTCACGAGCAGATGTCACAAGCACCGAGGGCACTTGATGCATACGGTGCGCTGCTTGGTGAGGGGATGAAAGTTATCGCCGAAGTAAAACGTTCATCGCCAAGTAAGGGCGTGCTATCAACTATCGCCGATCCGGCATCCTTGGCCGAGCAGTATCAAGTGGCAGGTGCAAGTGTTATTAGTGTGCTAACTGAAGAACGTAGATTTAAAGGCTCTCTCGCTGACTTAGCGGCAGTTCGCGCGCGTGTAACAATTCCTGTTTTACGAAAAGATTTCATGGTCGATGAATACCAATTTTTCGAAGCGCGTGCATATGGCGCCGATGTAGTTCTGCTGATTGTGGCAGCACTTTCTAAGAGTCAGTTAAGAGATTTCTATGATGTTGCAACCGAACTTGGCATGACTTCATTAATTGAAGTGCACACCGCCGATGAACTAGAACGCGCCTTAGAAATCTCACCGAAAATAGTTGGGGTCAATTCGCGCAATTTAAAGACTCTGGAAGTTAGTCAAGAAGCATTTGCTGACTTGATTCCCCGGATTCCATCGTCACTTATTCGTGTGGCTGAATCCGGCATCGCCTCACGCGGCGATGTGGAATTTGCCCAAAACGCTGGCGCCAACGCGATCTTGGTAGGTGAAGCCCTTGTCACATCCGGGGATCCCAAATTGGCAATGCGAGCTTTATTGGGTCAAGGGTAGGCTTGAAGAATGAGCACCGAGCCGCAGATTGATGTTTCGCAAATATCGGGCCACTTCGGTCCCTACGGTGGTCGCTTTGTGCCGGAAGCGCTGATTGGCGCACTCGAGGAACTCGAAGAAGCGCATCGCACGGCGCAACTTGATCCAGAATTTAGAGAAGAGCTAGCCGAACTTCACCGCACTTACTCAGGTCGCCCAAGCATCATTACAGAAGCGAAGAGATTCGCAGAGCATGCAGGTGGTGCGCGCATAATATTGAAACGTGAAGATTTAAATCACACAGGTAGCCATAAGATCAATAATGTTCTTGGTCAAGCGCTGCTGACTAAGCGCATGGGTAAAAAGCGCATTATCGCTGAAACCGGTGCTGGCCAACACGGAGTTGCATCAGCAACGGCTGCCGCCTTGATGGGACTCGAATGCGTTGTCTACATGGGCGAAGAAGATACCAAGCGTCAAGCCTTAAACGTTGCCCGCATGAAATTACTTGGTGCCGAGGTTGTTCCCGTAACTTCTGGTTCACGCACTTTAAAAGATGCGATCAACGAAGCAATGCGCGACTGGGTTACAAATGTCGAGACTACACATTATTTGTTAGGTACCGTTGCCGGTCCACATCCATTCCCAACCATGGTTAGAGATTTTCATAAAATTATTGGTGAAGAAACTCGCGAACAAGTGCTTGCCTTAACCGGTCGACTTCCAGATGTCGTTATGGCATGCGTTGGAGGCGGGTCAAATGCTATCGGAATTTTCCATCGCTTTATTTCTGATCCATCTGTTCGTCTAATTGGCCTTGAGGCAGGCGGAGATGGAGTTGAAACTGGCCGTCATGCCGCAACTATTTCTGGTGGAACACCGGGAGTACTGCACGGAACTCGCTCTTATGTTCTTCAAGATGCAAATGGACAAACTGTCGAGTCACATTCGATTTCTGCCGGACTTGATTATCCGGGTGTAGGTCCCGAGCATGCATATTTACATGACATTGGTCGCGCCGAATATCGTGCGATTACTGATGAGCAAGCGATGCACGCCTTTGCGTTGCTATGTAAAACAGAAGGCATAATTCCAGCGATTGAAACAGCTCATGCGTTAGCAGGTGCGCTACAAGTCGGTAACGAACTTGGCAAAGATGCGATTATTGTCATCAATCTCTCTGGTCGTGGCGATAAAGATGTAAATACGGCAGCGGATTACTTTGGAATTCCACTGAATTAATGACTGCTTTAGATGATCTTTTTATAAAGGTACGTGCTGAAAATCGTGCGGCGCTGATCGCTTACATTCCTGCAGGATTTCCATCTCAGGCTGGATGCCAAAAAGTTATTGCGGCATTTATCGCCGGAGGTGTGGATGCGATAGAAATAGGTTTTCCATATAGCGATCCAGTAATGGATGGCCCGACAATCCAGGCAGCGGCTGTGACAGCTTTAGAAAATGGAACTGGCGCGGCAGAAGTTTTTCAAGCTCTGGCCACAGCAAGTGCGCAGGTTCCAGCAGTTGTGATGACTTACTGGAATCCAATTGAAAAGTATGGAGTTAAAGAATTCTCGGCCGCGATTGCAGCAAATGGGGGATCCGGTGTGATTACCCCCGATTTAACTATTGAAGAATCACAGGGATGGATCAGTGCAACCGATAACTCAGCGATCAATCCGATTTATGTGGTTGCACCAAGCACAAGTGATGCTCGGTTAGCTCAAGTGACAGCAAAGTGCAGCGGCTTTGTATACGTGGCAAGTGTCATGGGAGTAACTGGTGCGCGAACTTCGGTGTCAACAGGAGCTGCAGATTTAGTTGCGCGAGTTCGTAAAACTACTTCTTTACCTGTAGCCGTTGGTTTAGGAGTATCTACCCGTGAACAAGCTAAAGGTGTTGCTGCATATGCAGATGGCGTAATTGTTGGATCAGCTTTTATAAAAGTGATACAGGATGCACCAGATGAGGAATCCGGACTAGCTGCCATCACCGAATTGGCGCGCGAATTAGCAAAGGGAGTGCGTGAGGGACGATGAAGAATAAACATTTGGCGCTGCAGCCTTGGCTTGGATTAATATCCAGACTGACACTTGGAGGAGTGCTCTTTGTGGCCGGCTATTTGAAGATAGATAAGCCTGATATTTCGCAGATGGCAGTTCGTTCTTATGAGATGTTGCCAATTTCAATCGCAAATTTATTAGGTCTGGTTCTGCCACCTGTAGAAATTGCGCTGGGGGCACTTTTAATCTTGGGCGCCTTGACTCGCGTGGCTGCCGCCCTTGGTGGATTCACAATGCTTGTCTTCATTATCGCTATCGCCCAGGCATGGGCGCGAGGATTAAATATCGATTGTGGCTGCTTTGGCGGGGGTGGCTCTGTGGCGGCAGAAGACACACGATACCTTCAAGAAATTCTCAGGGATCTGGGCCTAGTATTTCTGGCAGCCTATTTGGTTCGCTACCCTTTCACTAAGTTTTCTATAGATAAGAAACCAAGAGAAATTTCAGAAGCAAAAGGAGATGTGGAGTAAGAATGTCAAAGGCAAAGAATCCAGCAGGCGGAAAAGATAACTTCACGCGCAATTTAGTTATTGCCGTGGTTATCGGTGTTGCCTTGATCATGCTCGTTCCAACTCTACTTTCTAAACAAACAGATACCAGCGCCGCCATTCCTTCCAGCGTTTCGGCCGAAGACGGATATGGCATTGTCTTTAATAAAGAGTTGACCGATGTTCCTTTTATTGAAATTTACGAAGATTTTCAATGCCCAGCGTGTGCTCGTTTCGAAAGCATTGCTGGTGGCTATATTGAAGAACTCATCACGACCAAGAAGGCAAAAGTTGCTTTCCACACCCTCTCATTCTTAGGCGGTGAGTCACAGATCGCAGCTAACGCCGCAGCGTGCTCGGCAGATGAAGGTAAGTTCTTGCAACTTCATAAAACTTTGTTTGCTAACCAGCCAAGTGAAAATTCAGGCGCATGGACAACTTCTTACTTCTCAACTCTTGGCTTAGGACTCGGTATATCAAGTTCTCAATATGACAAGTGCATCGCAGATGACAAATATATGGGTTGGGTAAAGAACGTGGCTGAAGAGGGAGCGAAACGAAATATCAACTCGACTCCGACCGTATTAATCAATGGAAAAGAAATCGATCGTGAAACGGCCTACTCAAGTTTGGCCGGATTCATGCTCGCCATCGAAAAAGCGTAGTCATGATTAAGTCGATACCGACTCCGACTCTGTCGCAAGTTGCTATCGGCCCACTTACATTTCATTTTTACGCACTCTGCATAATTGCGGGTATCGCCTTGGCAATTTGGCTGGGGGATAAGCGGCTAGTTTCTGCAGGTGTCAAGCAAGGTCTGCAACTTAAAGGTGTTGTCTCAGAAGTTGCAGTAATCGCCGTACCTGCTGGAATCATTGGTGGGCGTCTCTACCACGTAATAACGACACCAGATCAATACTTTGGATCTAACGGTGACCTCCTTGCAATTTTAAAAATTTGGAATGGTGGTCTCGGTATCTGGGGCGCCATCGCACTTGGCGCACTGGGCGCGCTGATTTCATATCGCAGATTGCGTAAAGAGATGGAGTTGCCGAGTTTCGCAGTCTTTCTAGATGCGCTAGCGCCGGGAATTCTTTTTGCGCAAGCCATTGGTCGTTTCGGTAATTGGTTTAATGCAGAGCTCTTTGGCAGACCACTAGACACTTGGTGGGGGCTAGAAATTCCCTATAAATATCGGCCACGCGGGTTTGGACTTTTTGAGACATTTCATCCGACATTTCTATATGAAGCGATCTGGTGCTCAGCCTTAGCGATTTTCCTAATCATCGCAGGAAAACGATGGGCAAATGGCGCAACCTTTGCAATTTATATCGCAGGATATTCACTCGGTCGCTTCTTTATAGAAGGCTTACGAATAGATACTGCTCAAGATATTGGCGGTCTGCGGCTTAATCAATGGACCAGTATCGCCATCCTCTTTTTAGGGCTGTTGCTTTTTTATCGATTACAGCGCAAGCCACCAATACTTATTGCAGAAGAAAAATAATCTAAATCAGGTAGGCTCAGATCATGGCGCTAGAAGATGTATATCAACGCAATCTCCATCACCGCGGTCACCGTGCCGGATGGTTGCGTGCTGCTGTACTAGGCGCGAATGATGGTCTAGTTTCGACCGCATCTTTAATGATTGGCATTACTGCAGCAAAAGTTGGTGGCGCCGATTCACAAGCGTTTCTTGTTACAGCAGGTGCTGCCGGAATTGTTGCTGGCGCAATGTCTATGGCAGTCGGCGAATATGTTTCAGTGCGTTCTCAGAATGATATTGAAGAGTCAGATCGGCTTCTTGAGATTGAACATCTAAAGGTTGATCCAGAATCAGAGTTGCTCGAACTGCAACATATTTACATTAGCCGGGGATTAAACCCCGAACTGGCGCTGCAGGTTGCAACTGCGATGCATGAGCGCGATCCGCTAGAAGCACATTTGCGCGATGAGCTTGGACAATTTGAAAGTAGCAAAGCACGTCCGGTGCAGGCGGCAGTCGCATCTGCTGCAGCATTTACATCTGGTGGTTTGATTCCATTTGCTGGAGCATTCGCCCCAACTACTGGCCAGGTGGCACTTAGCATCGTAGTTTTCACAGTAATCGGATTAGTCATCACCGGAGTTATTAGCGCAAAGACCGCCGGATCAAAGATTTTAGCCCCAACTTTGCGTGTAATCCTCGGTGGTTGTATTGGAATGGCAATCACCGCGGGTATTGGCCAGATTCTGCATGTGAGTGGTATCTAAGTCACATCCGCTTAAAGCCACGCTTTCGATATGCCCATTTGCTCTATCTCTTGCTACCCTTTTGCCATAGAGCGATCCTCGGATCGTTGATCTTTAGGGCCAAAGTTGTCCCTCACTAAATTTCAAGTGTGGACAACAGGAGTGTGAATCAGATGGCCCTTGCATCTAATTACCCAGCACGTGTTGGTCTTTACGACCCCGCAAACGAGCATGATGCATGCGGTGTTGCGATGGTTGCCACGCTTAAGAAAGTTGCAACACACGAAATTGTTGCTAAAGCGCTAACCGCCTTGCGCAATATGGAACACCGCGGCGCATCTGGTGCCGAACCAGACAGTGGTGACGGTGCAGGAATTTTAATTCGTATCCCTGATGCTTTTTATCGTGCAGTTGCTGGTTTTGATCTTCCCGCTGAAGGATCATATGCAACTGGTATTGCCTTCATCGCCCAAGGCGCTGAAGTTCGTAGTGAAATCGCCAAGATTGCGGCAGAAGAAGGTCTGGTTGTTTTAGGTTGGCGCGAACTTCCAATTGATTCATCTTCACTTGGTCAGACTGCACTATCTGTGATGCCAAAGTTTGAACAAATTTTTCTGGCAGGCAAGAATCAAGAAAGTGGAATTGAATTAGATCGCTTATCTTTTTGCTTACGTAAGCGCGCAGAGCACGCACTTGAGCTTTACTTCCCCTCACTTTCATCTCAGACAATTGTCTATAAAGGAATGCTTACCACCGGTCAACTTGAAGATTTTTTCCCAGACCTAAGTGATGAGCGTGTCGTTTCGCCTTTAGCGCTGGTGCACTCACGTTTTTCTACAAATACATTTCCATCTTGGCCGCTGGCCCACCCTTACCGATTTATTGCTCACAACGGTGAAATCAACACTGTCAAAGGCAATCGAAATTGGATGCGTGCGCGCGAATCCTTGCTAGCCAGTGAACTAATCCCAGGTGATTTGAATCGACTATTTCCAATCGTTGAAATGTCGGGCAGTGATTCCGCATCCTTTGATGAAGTTCTAGAACTCCTTTATCTCGGTGGGCGCTCACTTCCTCATTCAGTTTTGATGATGATCCCGGAAGCTTGGGAGAATCACACGACTATGTCGCAAAAGCGACGCGATTTTTACGCCTTCCATGCATCCTTAATGGAGCCGTGGGATGGGCCGGCTTGTGTGACATTTACTGATGGTAATCAAGTTGGTGCAGTACTTGATCGCAATGGACTTCGTCCATCGCGTTTTTGGGTTACCGATGATGGTCTAGTTGTACTTGCATCCGAAGTTGGAGTATTGGATTTTCCTGCAGACAAGATCGTGCGCAAAGGTCGCCTGCAACCAGGCAAGATGTTCTTGGTGGATATCGAAGCTGGGCGAATCATCGAAGATGATGAGATCAAAGATTCCTTGGCAGATAGCGCTCCGTATGGGCAGTGGCTTGAAGCCGGAATGATGAAGTTAAGTGATCTGCCTTCCAGAGAACATATTGTCTATCCGCACTCATCAGTGGTTCGTCGCCAACGTGCCTTCGGATACACCGAAGAAGAGTTGCGTATTTTATTAACGCCGATGGCTAAAAACGGTATGGAAGCGCTGGGTTCAATGGGAACGGACTCTCCAATCGCAGCGCTATCTGAGAAACCACGTTTGTTATTTGACTACTTCTCACAGCTGTTCGCACAGGTCACTAACCCACCACTTGATGCTATTCGCGAAGAATTAGTTACAAGTTTGGGTGGATCTATTGGGCCAGAGCATAATTTATTAGACCCAGGTCCTGAATCTTGTCGTCAAATTTCTTTGGCATTTCCTGTTATTGATAATGATGAATTATCAAAGATCATTCACGTAAATGCTGATGATGAGTACCCAGAGTTAGCAGCATATGTTGTACGCGGGCTCTTTCCGGTTTCTGGTGATGGAAATACTCTGCAGACTCGCTTGGAAGAAATTAAGCGCGAAGTCTCTGATGCAATTGCAGCGGGTGCTCACATAATCGTTCTCTCTGATCGCAACGGAGATGCTGAGGATGCTCCAATTCCTTCACTATTGCTTACCGCAGCCGTGCATCATCATTTAATCCGTGAGAAAACTCGCACACAGGTTGGGCTTGTCGTTGAAGCCGGAGATGTTCGAGAAGTTCACCACGTCGCTCTGCTAATTGGATATGGCGCAGCTGCGGTAAATCCCTATCTAGCAATGGAATCGGCTGAAGATTTAGTACTTCAAGGAGTTATCACTGGAATAACACCTGAGAAGGCAGTTCATAATGTCATCAAGAGCCTTGGTAAAGGTGTTCTGAAAGTTATGTCGAAGATGGGCATCTCAACAATCGCCTCTTATACCGGCGCACAAGTTTTTGAAGCTATCGGGTTATCGCAAGAAGTTGTTGACGAATATTTCGTGGGAACAACATCTCGCTTAGGTGGGATTAGTTTGGACTTAATCGCCGAGGAAACTATTGCCCGACACCACATCTCTTATCCACCGGGTGGAGAAATTCCGGGAAGCAAGCGCCTACCAATTGGCGGCGAGTATCAATGGCGCCGCGATGGAGAACCGCATTTATTCAATCCTGAAACTGTCTTTGCTTTGCAGCATTCCACACGTTCAAAGCGCTATGACATCTTCAAGCGTTACACCAGCAAGGTTGACGAACAAAGTAAATCGCTTATGACTCTGCGTGGGCTCTTTGCATTCAAAGTTGGGCAACGCCCTGCAATTTCAATTGATGAGGTAGAACCAATTTCTGAGATTGTGAAACGATTCTCAACAGGTGCGATGTCATATGGATCGATTTCGCAAGAAGCCCATGAAACTTTGGCGATCGCCATGAATAGATTGGGTGCTAAATCCAATACAGGCGAAGGTGGAGAAGATCCAGAGCGCTATACCTCAATGGGCAATGGCGATTCCAAGCGAAGTGCAATCAAGCAAGTTGCCAGCGGTCGATTCGGCGTTACAAGTAATTACTTGGTAAATGCCGATGACATTCAAATCAAGATCGCCCAAGGAGCAAAACCGGGTGAAGGTGGCCAATTACCTGGCAACAAGGTTTATCCATGGATTGCCAAAGTTCGTTACTCAACTCCAGGTGTAGGGCTAATTTCGCCACCTCCGCACCATGATATTTATTCGATCGAAGATTTAGCGCAGTTGATTCATGATTTAAAAAATGCGAACAAGAATGCACGCATCCATGTGAAGTTAGTTGCCGAAGTAGGCGTCGGAACAGTTGCAGCGGGTGTATCCAAAGCACATGCAGATGTAGTTCTTATATCGGGCCACGATGGCGGTACTGGTGCTTCACCGCTGACTTCGCTCAAGCATGCTGGCGCGCCATGGGAACTTGGCCTTGCCGAAACTCAGCAGACGCTTTTGCTAAATGGCCTGCGTGATCGCATCGTTGTTCAAGCGGATGGCCAGTTAAAAACTGGTCGCGATGTTGTTATTGCCGCCTTACTTGGTGCTGAAGAATACGGTTTTGCAACTGCTCCACTAGTTGTATCTGGTTGCGTAATGATGCGCGTCTGTCATTTAGATACCTGCCCAGTTGGTGTTGCCACGCAAAATCCAGAGCTGCGTAAGAAATTCACTGGTAAGCCAGAGTTCGTAGAGACTTTCTTTGAATATATTGCTGAGGAAATTCGCGAGATCTTGGCGCAACTCGGTATGCGCACACTGCAAGAAGCTATCGGACGTGTTGAATTTCTAGACACACGGGATGCGGTCAACCACTGGAAAGCAAGTGGATTGGATTTGGCACCTCTGTTGGTCCGCCCAGATGTTGATTCACCTTTATATCGCACAACTTTTCAAGATCACGGACTTGCCGCAGCCCTTGATAATCAATTGATCTCACTTTCTGCTGCCGCTTTAGAAAATGGCGAGCCAGTTCGTATTGATCTTCCAGTCCGCAACGTGAACCGCACTGTCGGAACAATGTTGGGAGCAGAAGTTACTCGTCGCTACGGCGGAGAGGGTCTGCCAGCTGGGACCATTGATGTGACACTTCATGGTTCTGCTGGTCAATCACTTGGTGCCTTCTTGCCTAGTGGAGTAACTATTCGTCTCTATGGAGATAGCAATGACTATGTTGGCAAGGGAATTTCTGGTGGTCGAGTCATCCTGCGCCCTGATGAACGTGCGGTTTTTGCATCAGATGAAAACGTAATTGCTGGAAATGTAATTGGTTATGGAGCAACTTCAGGTGAAATATTTATTCGCGGGCTAGTAGGTGAGCGATTCTGCGTTCGAAACTCTGGCGCCACCGCAGTTGTTGAAGGAATCGGTGATCACGGTTGTGAATACATGACAGGTGGCGTAGTTGTTGTTCTCGGCCGCACTGGTCGCAATTTTGCGGCTGGCATGTCCGGTGGGCGCGCGTTTGTCCTCGATTTGATTCCAGCACTTGTGAACTCTGAGATGGTGGACATTTTGGCTATTCCAGAAGATCAGCAAAATGCGCTTAAGGGTTATGTTTCTTCATTTCATGCTGAAACTGGTTCGGAAGTCGCTGCGCAATTATTAAAGGATTGGCCGGCGTCTCTAAATCGATTCTCACTTGTTATGCCGCGTGATTATGCGCGAGTTCTTGCGGCAATTGAGCGAGCGAATAAAGATGGCCTACCTGTTGATCAATATGTGATGGAGGTTGCTGCAAATGGCTGATCCAAGAGGATTCATGACAACTCCGCGTGAGTTGCCAAAGCGTCGTCCAATAGATGTGCGCATTCAAGATTGGCATGAAGTTTATGAGCCTCAAAGTTTTGAGCATCTGCAGAAACAAGCAGGACGTTGTATGGATTGCGGTATTCCGTTCTGTCACCAAGGTTGTCCGCTTGGAAATCTAATTCCAGAATGGAACGATCTAATGTGGCGCGGTGATAAGGAAGAAGCGATGGCGCGACTTCACGCAACAAATAACTTCCCAGAATTTACTGGTCGCCTCTGTCCGGCACCTTGCGAAACTGCCTGTGTTGTAGCCATTAACGCGGATGCTGTGACGATTAAACAAGTTGAACTACGCACCATTGAAGAAGCCTTTGGTGCTGGCAATGTAAAGCCAATGCCACCGGATCGCTTGACTGGCAAAACAGTTGCTGTGATTGGTTCTGGCCCTGCAGGTTTAGCGGCCGCACAACAACTGACTCGTGCTGGACACACTGTCGTGGTGTACGAACGCGCAGATAAAATTGGCGGGCTGCTTCGCTACGGTATCCCAGAATTTAAAATGGAGAAGAGCGTTCTTGATCGCCGGCTTAGCCAAATGGAGAAAGAGGGAACTCGCTTCCGTCCAGGAGTAAATGTGGGAATCGAGTTAACAGGCGCCGATTTGCGCAAAAAATATGACTCGATAGTTTTAGCAATCGGTGCAACACAATGGCGCGACTTGCCAATTAAGGGACGTGACAACAAGGGCGTTTATCAAGCGATGGAGTTCTTGCCTTGGGGAAATAAGCAAGCCCTTGGTGAAGTTACCAATCCAGATATAAACGTCGCGGGTAAGCACGTAGTGATTCTTGGCGGGGGAGATACTGGTGCGGATTGTTTAGGTACTTCTATCCGACAAGGCGCTGCAAGTGTTACGCAACTTGAGATCATGCCGCGTCCCACAGAAGAGCGACCAAGCGGACAACCTTGGCCTACTTATCCAATGATCTATCGCGTCTCATCTGCCCATGAAGAACTTGATAATCGAATCTTCGCCGTTAGCACTGAAGAGTTTATTGGCGATGGCAATGGCAATCTCAAGGCGCTAAAAATAGTTGAGACAGAGTTCATTAACGGAAAGTTTGAACCGGTTCCAGGAACTGAAAAAGAGCTTCCTGCAGATTTTGTTTTCTTAGCGATGGGATTCTCTGGTCCTGAAAAATCTGTGCTCCTCGAACAACTCGAAGTTGAGTTAGATGAGCGCGGAAATATTAAGCGCGATGGAAATTATCAGAGCACCAGCGAGGGCGTCTTTGTGGCTGGAGATGCCGGACGTGGTCAATCTCTAATTGTCTGGGCAATTGCCGAGGGTCGTAGCGCTGCCGCAGGAGTAGATAAGCACCTCGAAGGTCAAACGCAACTTCCTTCGCCAATTGAGCCAACTGATCGCTCATTGGTGGTTTAAGTCGATTTATTTCATTCAAATTCACTTGAAAAGTTCGCTGAACTATCCGGTACTAATAACGATTAGATAAGGTAACCATATGCGCCGCGCGAAGATTGTTTGCACAATGGGTCCAGCAGTTGAATCTCCAGAGAAGGTCCGAGAGTTGATTGCAGCCGGTATGAATATGGCTCGTCTAAATCTTTCTCATGGAGGACATCCAGAACATCAAGCGCGTTTGGATCGCGTACGCGAAGCTGCAAAGGAATCTGGCGTACCGATTGCGATCTTGGTTGATTTGCAAGGACCAAAGATTCGTTTAGCAAGATTTAAGGCAGGCCCACATGATTTAGCGCGTGGAGATATTTTCACAATCACAACCGATGAAGTAGAAGGCACGAAAGAGCGCGTTGGTACTACCTATAAAGGTTTACCGGGGGATTGCAAACCAGGAGATCGCATTCTAATTGATGACGGAAAAGTAACTGTCGAAGTTGTAGAAGTTAAAGGCAATGATGTGATTACTAAGGTAATTGAGCCGGGTGCGGTTAGCAATAACAAAGGAATTAATTTACCTGGTGTTGCGGTTTCAGTTCCTGCCTTATCTGAAAAAGATATGGACGATCTACGCTGGGGGTTAAAGGCTGGCGCCGATTTTATTGCCTTGTCATTCGTACGTAGCGCAGATGACATTGTGGACGTTCACCGCATCATGGATGAAGTTGGAATTCGCGTTCCGGTTATAGCAAAGATTGAAAAGCCACAAGCCGTTGAAAATTTGCAAGGGATCGTAAATGCCTTTGATGGCATCATGGTTGCCCGCGGCGATCTAGGTGTGGAACTGCCTATTGAAGAAGTCCCATTGGTGCAAAAGCATTGCATCGAGTTAGCGCGCGAGGCTGCCAAGCCGGTAATCGTTGCAACACAGATGCTGGATTCCATGATTACAAACTCACGTCCTACCCGCGCAGAAGCAACAGATTGCGCCAACGCCGTGCTCGATGGTGCAGACGCTTTGATGCTCTCTGGTGAAACATCTGTCGGTGAATTTGCAATTGAGGCAGTACAAACCATGGCGCGCATCATTTCGCACACCGAACAAGGCGGGATGGACATGATTCGCCCAATGAAATCAACGCCTAGGACAAAAGGTGGCGCGATCACTAAGGCGGCAACCGAAGTTGGTGCAATCGTTGGCGCAAAGTACCTTGTGACTTTTACGCAATCGGGTGACTCGGCGCGACGCACTGCACGTTTGCGCTCACCAATTCCTATCTTGGCATTTACCCCAGAAATTGGAACCTATAACCGAATGGCGCTGGACTGGGGAGTAGAGCCTGAGTTAACGCCGATGGTTAAGCACACCGATGAGATGGTTATGCAAGCCGATACATTGTTAATAAGTACTAAGCGGTGCACCGAAGGCGAACTAGTTGTAATCGTTGCGGGCTCACCTCCTGGAATTCCAGGATCAACCAATGCGATGCGCGTTCACCGCGTAGGCGATGCCGTGGGTGGCGTAGCTCCCGCTTACCGTTAAGATTTGTCCTTAAGGTAAGTAAGAAAGCCTCGGTACTCCAACGGTAGAGAGGGCAGTCTCAAACACTGCATAGTGTCGGTTCGAATCCGACTCGAGGCACATGATCACCAATAACTCCAATGTAAAAGCGATCCGAATTTTGGTTGCCGAAGATGAAGCCTTAATCCGCATGGATTTAGTTGAGATGTTAAATGAAGCAGGATACGAAGTTGTGGCAGAAGCATCAGATGGTGCTCAAGCAATCGAACTCGCACAATTACACAAACCTGATTTAGCAATTCTTGATGTGAAGATGCCGATCCTTGATGGTATTTCTGCCGCTGAAAAAATTATTGCGATTGCGCCGGTATTGATGTTGACGGCGTTTTCACAACGCGAACTTGTGGAACGAGCGCGTGATGCTGGTGTTATGGCTTACGTTGTAAAGCCATTTTCAATTGGTGATTTAGTTCCGGCTATCGAGATTGCTATAAGCAGGCATGTGCAGATGCGATCCCTTGCAGATGAGGTTGCTGACTTGCACGAACGACTTGAGACTCGCAAGACGATCGATCGCGCTAAAGGAATTTTGATGCAGGCCCTAAACCTCTCTGAGCCAGAGGCATTCTCGTGGATTCAAAGGGCTGCGATGGATCGTCGGCTGACCATGAAACAGGTCGCCGAAGCGGTCATTTCCCCAGATGCCGTTCCAGGCAACTAAGACCCTTTTGCATGCCAGAAAGTAACCAAACCTTTATATTCGCACGCTCAACTTCTAGTTGATAGTTGCCAGTCCTGGCTTTAAACTTTCAGCCTCCCTGTCCCGGGACATATGCAATAAAAAACAGGAAGGCAATACATGAATAAGAAGATCAAAGCTTCTGCTGCCATTGTCGCCGCATTTGCCCTTTCACTAGGAGCATTCGCCGCAACATCAGCATCAGCTGCAACAAAGACATACTCAATCGCATACCAAGGTCCACTAACAGGTGGAGAAGCGTCAACAGGTATCGATGAGCAAAATGGCGTTAAGTATGCAATCAAAGTTTGGGAAGCTGCTAACCCAGGTATCAAGATCAACCTAGTCTCAGTAGATGATGAAGGAGATCCAGCTGTTGCATCAAAGGTTGCTCCAGGAGTTGGCGCAAACAAGAAGATCATCGGTCTTGTTGGCCCTGCATACTCAGGTGCAACAATTGCATCATTGCCTTACTACAAGGCAGGTAACCTCACAGTTATCTCACCATCAGCAACTCGCGTATCTCTAACAGATCCAAAGAGTGCAACAGCTAAGTCAGATTACGGTCGCCCAATTTTCCACCGCGTCGTAGCAACTGATGACAAGCAGGGTCCAGCACTTGCGAAGTTTGCAACTAAGGGAATCACATCACCGAAGGTCTTCGTATTCGATGATCAGTCTTCATACGCTGTTCCACTACGTGGATATGTAGAAGCTGCTCTAAAGAAGATCACAGGCGCATCTGTTGTTGGCGGAGATTCAGTAATCAACACAACAACTGATTACAGCCCAACAATTGCCAAGATCAAGTCATCTGGTGCAACTGTTGTTATTTACACTGGTTACTACAGCGCAGCTGCAATTTTCGTTAAGCAGCTTCGTGACTCAGGATCAACAGCAGTATTTGCTGGTGGCGACGGAGTCTTCAACCAGGAGTTTGCAAAGCTTGCTGGTAAGTCAGCAGAAGGCGCACTTCTAACAGGTGTTGCCGGACTTGCAGATGTTGATGCAACGATGGAGGCTGATTTCAAGGCCAAGATCGGTGTTTCATCAGGCGTTTACGCAGTTGAGTCAATCGATGCAGCGAACATCTTCCTTTCAGGTATCAAGAATGGAAAGACAACTCGCGCTGCAATGAATAAGTGGGTAAAGGCCTATAACTTCAAGGGTATTGCTGGTGCGACTATCAAGTTCAACCAACACGGCGATATCTCAGAAGGTGGCTTTGCTGGCTTCCTAGTAACAGGCGGAAAGCTTGTTAATAAGGGCCCAGTAGCCTAACTCTGAAGTAATTGCATGACCCCAACGGGCGTCTTAATTCGCGAGAATTACGGCGCCCGTTGGCTTTTAATTCACCTAGAATTAAAGTAGATTTCACCGACTTGATCAGTTCAATTGGGCGGCAAATAGGCGGCCTGGGTAGTCACAGTCTTTATAAAGGGGCACGATGTTTGATGTATTTATCGATCAGTTCTGGCAACTGACATTCTCAGGCATTTCACTTGGGTTTATCTATGTCTTGATCGCACTTGGTTACACCATGGTTTACGGCGTGCTCCGCATGATCAACTTTGCAAATTCTGAAATATTTATGTGGGGAACATTCGGCGCGATAGTCGCCAGCCGTGACCTATTTAAATATAACCAGACAACAGAGCCGGCAACCGGGGCAAAGTTAGCCCTAGTACTAGTAGTACAACTCGTTGCATCCATGGCATTTGCTGGTTTAACTGCAGTACTTGTTGAATTTGTTGCTTATCGTCGCCTTCGTGCGCGTGGCACAAACCGTTTGGCAACGTTGATTTCAGCAATCGGAATGTCTATGGTCCTCTCTGAGCTGATGCGCATATTGACCGCTTCACGCCCGGTGGGTTCTCCGCGAATTCTTGAAAAAGTTATTTTGACTGAAGTCTGGGGGGCGCAGATCCGCCTCGATACCTTGATCACTATTCTTGCAGCTGGCGCAATCTTCATCATCCTAGAACGTTTCGTGAAGCTCTCACGTATGGGTAAAGCAATTCGCGCAGTATCAATGAATGAAGACGCCGCCAAATTGATGGGCATTAACTTAAACCGAGTAATTACTGTGACCTTCCTGGTTGGTGGTCTCGCAACTGGCGCTGCAGCGTTCTTCTACGTAACAGTTTATGAGTACACTAAATTTAATATTGGCTTCACAATGGGTCTAGCAGCGTTTACTGCCGCTGTTCTTGGAGGAATCGGAAATATCCGCGGTGCATTCTTCGGGGGAGTAGCCCTTGGGTTGGCTGAAGTTTATGCGGCAGCGATTCTTGGAACGCAGTGGAAATCAGTCACAATATTTGTCATTCTCGTTCTCGTACTTCTCTTTAAGCCATCGGGCTTATTCGGAGAAGCCGTCACTCAGACAAGGGCATAAGGTGAACTTTATGAAAAATTTTAACCTTCGCGACTTCGGTGCCAAAATTTGGGAGCGTGCAAATCGCCCACAACGTGTAGCAATTGCTCTCTCTTCTATTTTTCTTGTCTCACTTCTGCCATTTGCTGGTGGTTCTTTTCTAGCGACACCAATCGCAGCCTATGACGCAGTTCTTGTTTATCCAGTAGCAATTTTCGTTCTGATGTCACTTGGCCTAAATATTGTTGTCGGCAAATCTGGAATGCTCGATCTTGGGTACGTTGCATTCTTTGCGATCGGTGCTTACACGATGGGCTTCCTTGGAATGCACACCAGTCTAAATACTTGGGAGATCATGCCAATCGGTATTGGCCTGGCGATGTTTGCCGGGGTTCTACTGGGCATTCCAACGCTTCGTCTGCGCGGTGATTACCTTGCAATTGTCACTTTGGGCTTTGGTGAAATCATTCGTATTGTTGCCCTAAACGTTTCTTGGACAAACGGTCCAAATGGAATATCCGGTATTCCAATGCCGCCGGATCTAGGACCAATTAAATTTAGACTCGATGATCAAAAGGGCTTCTATTGGATCGTCTTAGTAATGATTCTGCTTACTATCTGGATGATTCGCCGTTTATCTGTTCGTCGCCCAGGACGAGCATGGGAAGCGATTCGCCAAGATGAGGATGCAGCAGAACTCATGGGAGTTCCAACATTTAAATACAAGATGTGGTCTTTTACCTTGGGTGCTGCTGTCGGTGGCGCTGCTGGTGTTCTCTACGGTTCAAAGAACCTTTTCATCGCGCCAGAAATGTTTACGCTAAACGTTTCAATTCTTATCTTGGCCTGCGTGGTCTTTGGTGGAATCGGAAACATCTGGGGTGTAATCGTGGGTGGCGTGATTCTGGGCTACTTGCCAGATCGAATCCGTTTTATCTCGGATGCACGCTTGCTTGTCTTCGGTCTTGTTCTAATTGTGGTTATGAACTTCCGCCCAGACGGTCTCTTGCCTCGCAAGAAACGAGAAAAGGCGCTGGTAAAGAAAGGGGCTGATGCGTAATGTCTAAGACACTACTTAAGCTCGAAAATCTAACTATGAAATTTGGTGGCGTCACCGCCCTGAACGAAGTTAACCTCGATATTAAAGAGGGCGAAATCCTCGCACTCATTGGGCCAAACGGTGCGGGCAAGACAACAGTCTTTAACGTAATTACTGGTGTTTATCAGGCAACATCAGGATCAATAACATTTGATGGCATTAACTTGGCGGGTCGCAAGCGCTACAAGATCACTGGACTTGGCATTGCACGCACCTTCCAGAACATCCGCCTATTTGGAGATATGACAACTCTGGAAAATGTTATTACAGCAACTGATGTCCATAAAAAGAGTGGACTTGTCGGTGCGCTATTTGGCACACCTCGTTCACGTCGCGAGGAGAAAGAAAATCGTGAAAAAGCCCTCGAGATATTGAAATTCATCGGTATCGATGAATACTCAGATCGCCTGGCAAAGAACTTGCCATACGGTGTGCAGCGTCGCCTCGAGATCGCTCGCGCAATGGGAACATCACCAAAGTTATTGTTACTCGATGAACCAGCTGCCGGTTTTAACCCACAAGAAAAAGTGGATTTAGCGGCAACGATCAAGAAGGTTCGCGATGCCGGATACACCGTTCTGCTGATCGAACATGACATGTCGCTCATTATGGGAATTTCAGATCGAGTTGTTGTTCTTGACTTTGGTCAAAAGATTGCTGATGCCAAACCAGCAGAAGTGCAAAACGACCCTCGAGTTATCGAGGCTTACCTAGGAGTACCTGCAGATGCGTCTTGAAGTTAAAGATCTACACGTTCACTACGGCAAGATTGAAGCCATCAAAGGTGTATCTATCGTTGTAAATGAAGGTGAAATCGTCACGCTCATCGGTGCCAACGGTGCTGGTAAGACAACGATGCTTAAGACCATCTCGGGTCTACGTCCGGCATCTAGTGGGCAGATCATCTTTAACGGTGAAGATATTTCAAACGTTCCAGCCCATAAACGCGTTGATCTTGGGCTCTCACAAGCCCCTGAAGGTCGCGGAATTTTCCCCGGTATGACAGTTTTGGAAAACCTAGAAATGGGTAAGTTTCATCGCCATGATCGCAAGAGCGAGATGTCCGAAGATCTGGAAAAGATTTACACACTATTCCCACGTTTGAAGGAGCGCACATCTCAAGCTGGCGGGACTCTCTCAGGCGGAGAACAGCAGATGTTGGCAATTGGCCGTGCGCTAATGGCACGTCCAAAGGTTTTGTTGCTCGATGAGCCATCAATGGGACTTGCTCCGCAGATGATTGCCAATATTTTCCGTATCATTACCGAAATCAATAAGACGGGCGTAACAATCCTTCTAGTTGAGCAGAATGCACAGCAAGCACTGCAACGTGCACATCGCGCATACATTCTTGAAACCGGAAATGTTGTTAAGGAAGCAAAGGCTTCAGATCTCCTTAACGATCCTGCAGTGCGCGAGGCTTACCTCGGTACTGGCGCTCACTAACGTTCTGCAAGAATTAAACATGTAATACGTGCACTACAAGTACGTTGACCTTCTTCATTGGTGATCACTATTTCATAAACACATAAAGTCTTACCAAGCGAAACGGCTGTAGCAACACCAGTTACAAATCCTGATGTAGCAGATTTATGGTGAGTTGCATTTATATCGACACCGACGATTTTTCGATGCGGCCCGGCATGAAGATGGGTTCCGACAGATCCCAGAGATTCGGCTAATACAACGCTTGCGCCACCGTGTAATAAACCAAAGGGTTGAGTATTTCCTTCTACCGGCATCCGTCCGACTAAACGTTCAGGCGAAGCTTCTAAGATCTCGATGCCCATCTTTTTATCGAGTGCGCCAGCGCCACGTTCGCGGATTAATTCAAGGAAGTCAGGAGTATTTTCTGGTTGCGTCATAGTTGGAAATAGTAACTTGTTCCCTAGGATGCAGCCATGAGCAACGGCCGTTTACTTCTAATTGATGGCCATTCGATGGCATATCGCGCCTTCTTCGCTCTGCCAGCTGAAAATTTCACCACTGCGCAAGGTCAGCACACCAACGCTATTTATGGCTTTGCCACGATGCTGATATCGCTTTTAAAAGAGGAAAAGCCGACGCACGTTGCTGTGGCATTTGATGTTTCGCGTAAGACTTTTCGCACCGATATTTTCCCCGAATACAAAGCCAATCGTGCCAAGACACCTGATGAATTCCGCTCACAGATGTCATTTCTTAATGACTTAGTTTCAGGATTTGGAATTGAACAGTTCGCAATTGAGGGATACGAAGCCGATGACCTGATAGCAACCATCACCAAGTACGCCGAGAAAGATGGAATGGAAGTCTTAATCTGTACTGGTGATCGCGACAGTTTTCAGTTGGTGACTGATAAAACCACCGTGCTCTATCCAAAGCGAGGCGTTTCGGAGATGGCACGCATGACTCCAGATGCTGTCCAGGAAAAGTACGGCATGAGTCCAGATCAGTATCCAGATTTTGCGGCCCTACGTGGAGACCCCAGCGATAACTTGCCATCTATTCCTGGAGTAGGTGAGAAGACAGCAGCTAAATGGGTTGTTGAATACGGCTCACTTCAAGAGTTGATTTCCAACGTCGATAAGGTCGGTGGAAAAGTTGGACAAGCACTGCGCGATAACATCGATAGCGTGATCCGCAATCGCGAACTAACCCAATTGGTTCATGATGCCCCAGTAGATCTAGATCTAACTAATCTGGCGTGGACTGGCGTTATTGAATCTGATCTAACCAAACTCTTCGAACAATTAGAGTTTCGCACTTTGAAGGATCGTCTAAAGCCAATTTTAAACGTAGCCTCAGTTGCTTCTCAGAAAATTGAATCTGAGGAGTTCACGCTCTTTTCGCCACAGGTAGAAGGCTCGACTTTAAGTGCAGATGAAATCACTTCTCGGATAGCAGCGCACACGGGTGAGATCGCAATTGCCTACGAGATGCAGGAGGCAAAGCTACATCGCTATGCAGTGGCATTTTCCTCCAGTGATGTCCATTTAATTCATTCATCTGCGATGGGCGATTGGGCGCAAGATCTGGCAATTAAGAAAATAGCGCATGATGCCAAAGAACTCGCTCGCCACAACTTATTTGACGGGGTCGTATTCGATACCGCGCTGGCAGCCTATCTTGTTAATCCAGGAGTTCGAGCTCAAGAACTTAGTGATCTTTTGGAGCGCTGGGGAGATGGTGCAAGAATTGATAAATCCAGTCCCGAGCAAATTCTCTTAACAAGTGCGGCCTCATTATTTAAACTTCGTAAATCTTTAGAGACTGAAATGTCTGACCGGGGGGTGCTAAAACTCTTTACGGAATTGGAACTTCCTATCGCGCAAGTTCTGGCGATTATGGAACACCGTGGGATATCCGTTGATCGCAAAGGTCTAGAAACGCTGGCAACATTTTTTGAAGGAGAAGTAGCGCGCGAGACGAGGGCTGCGCATCTAGCTGCGGGCCACGAATTCAATGTTGCCTCACCCAAGCAGCTGCAGGTTGTGCTATTTGACGAGTTGAATCTGCCGAAAACCAAGAAGATAAAGACGGGATTTACCACCGATGCCGAGGCGTTGAATTGGTTATTTGAAAAGACTAAACACCCGTTGCTGGAATCTCTACTGCGTATCCGTGAGACAAAGAAACTTGGTACAACGGTTGAAGGCTTAATTGCTGAAATTGCAGATGATGGCCGCATCCATACTCACTTTGCGCAGACAGTGGCGGCAACGGGCCGTTTATCTTCAGTCGGACCTAACCTACAAAATATTCCAGTACGTACCGAAGAAGGTCGCAGTATCCGTAATAACTTTATTGCGGGCAAAGGTTATGTCGGATTGTTGACCGCGGACTACAGCCAGATCGAAATGCGAATAATGGCGCATTTATCTAGCGACGCTGGATTGCTGGCAGCCTTCGAAACTGGCGAAGATTTACACGCCACTGTTGCCGGTCTTGTATTTGGCGTCAAAGCAAATGAAGTCGACTCCGAAATGCGCCGACAGATAAAGGCGATGTCTTATGGTCTGGCATACGGCTTAAGTTCCTATGGCTTAGCGCTACAACTGGATTTATCACCACCGGCTGCGCAAGATTTAATGGATAGATATTTTCAACGCTTTGGTGGAATTCGCGATTATCTAAGTAGCGTTGTAGAGCAGGCTCGCAAGGTGGGTTACACCGAAACTGTGATGGGTCGACGTCGTTACTTGCCTGACTTACTTCACGATAACCGTCAGCGGAGAGAGATTGCCGAACGCATGGCCTTAAATGCTCCCATACAAGGATCGGCCGCTGACATTATTAAGCAGGCGATGCTAAATGTGCAAAGGGCGCTGATCACCGATAAATTGCAATCTCGCTTACTGTTACAGGTACACGATGAATTAATCCTTGAGGTATTTGCAGGAGAAGAAGAGCAACTCACCACTTTGGTACGAAGAGAAATGGCAGCTGCTTATCCCTTAAAAGCACCACTTGATGTGAGCGTGGGAATCGGCAGAAGCTGGAACGAAGCTGCTCACTAATTAATTTCTAGATCCTTTATTTGGTAGGCGGAGAAATAGCTTCCATTGCCGCTAAATCTTCTTCTTCGGTAGGAATTCGATCGGCCGCTGCTAATCTTTTGCGTCCGAATGTTAATACAGTAAATCCGGAAACAATTGCAAAAGATGTAATCGACATTGCCAAATGTGGTGAGAAAGTATCTGCGATCCAACCACCTACCGCCGCGCCAATCGACATTAGAGTTCCTTCCACGGTCCAAATGAAAGCCATAATTCCTACCGCTGAACCCTTCGGGCGAACTGCTTCTAAAACCTCCCAATAAAAGACTTGGATAATTCCGCCGATTAAACCGAGAAAAGCTGCTGCTATCGCCATAGATAATCCAGGGCGAGTAAAGAGAATTGGAATCGAAATAAATATCCAAATGAAGTATGTAATACGCATAGCTTTTAGCGCAGATACTTTCTTAGAAACCAATCCACCAATTAACCCTCCTGCGATATTGGCAACTCCCATCGAAGCAAAAATCCAAGCAGTTCTATGAGGAACACCTTCTAGCGTTGCAAAGGCGGGAATAGCGATGTCAAAAATTCCCCATCCAAATCCGATAAAACATCCTTCAATTAAAAGTAGCTGAATCGCCTTATGGCGCCAGATCGCTGCCTGACCTGCTTCCTTCTTTTCGGGTTTCCAATTTCGTGAAACCTTAGTTATCGCTAGTGAGCCACCACCTATGGCAATCAGCAGAGCGGCAAGATTTAACGCGCTACCTGGATGCGAGGAGAGCGCCAATGAAGTGGCAATTACTGGACCAATAACACCTGCTGTGCTCAGAACTGAAGTATCAACAGCGTAAGCGGTCCGCAAATAGTTTTGGGGGACTGTTATTTTCCAAAGCGGACGCACTGACAAATTAATTGGTGGGGCAGTGATTCCCAGTAGGAAGGAAGCGATTAAAATAGGGTTCTTATCCTGCATAGTGTTTAAAACCAGAAGCATTATTGCGTAACCTGGAACAAAGATACGCAGCGGCCATTTCTGGCCATATCGATCCATGAGAGATCCACGAATCCAAGCGGTCAGCGCACCTGCAACTGAGTTAATGCCAATTGCTAAACCAGCAATTGCAATCGACCCGGTTGCTTGTTGGGTTTTAAAGAATATTGATAATCCAACCATTCCATATGCGATGCGGGCCGGAAAGGTCGCGAAAACTAGCACCCGTACATTTGGGAATGCGAAGAGTTCTCGATAGCGCTTCATTAGCAGTTAGTTTACGCCTGAGAATCGGACGGATTTGCCCAATTACACGGCAAAACCGTACGCTTACGCCCGTTCACCAGAATGGTTCTGGAGTCCTATTACTTTCTATCCCTACGGAGCAACTTGAGCACATCATCACCAGTCGTAGCAGTTAACGACATCGGATCGGCCGCAG
>Ga0164295_10000165_pt1 | contig 55929 bp, 59 predicted proteins | sample GEODES006metaG_FD_111798 | JGI IMG/M metagenome (GOLD analysis project Ga0164295, IMG submission 111798) | Oligotrophic lake water microbial communities from Sparkling Lake, Wisconsin, USA - GEODES006 metaG | ecosystem: Environmental > Aquatic > Freshwater > Lake | place: USA: Sparkling Lake...
ATGCACGGACACTTTACATCGAAGTAACTTAAAGAATTATAATAAAATTCAAGCATTTTTTCATTATGACAGTTAAAATATAAGTACGGAGTATCATCATTAAAAAAATAATCTATTGTGATATTATTTATAAAATGATTTTTACCATCTAGTACAACATAGTAGTCAGATGAAACATATTTTGAAACTTCTAGTTTAATTAATTGTTGTGTAAACCAGTTTGAGTATTCGAAGTCTAAACCCAAATCTTCTAAAAATAATAATTTAATTTTTTCTATTAGTGTGTTTGGATAATAATGTATAATTTCATTGTAAAATTTTTCTTTGAAACCTTCATTTAAATTTTTATTATCATTAAAAATAATTATAATATTATTGATTATGTTTGTATCGACAAAACTAAATGAGGAGGCTTGTAATTTTAATAAATTGATTTCTCTTTCATCATTATAAATAATTGTAATAAAGTCTAATTTTTTCATAGTTTAATAAGATTTATATATAAATAATATTAAGTTATTTATTTAATTCGTTTATAACAATTAATTATAAGTTTTTATAAATTTATGAAGACAAAAATAAATATAACTAAAGCAGAATATGGTGCAAATAATAATTTTATAGATATAACTGCGAAATTTAAAGAATTATTTTTAAATGATAATTGTATTAAACTTTCAAAAGGAACTAATTTAAATGATTTGTTTACAGATCCATGTATGTTAAATGAAAAAATAATTAAGATTGATGTTTTAGTAAATAATAAAAAAGTTACTTTTTATGATTATGAAAGCGATAATATGCTTTTAAATAATATAATCATTGATGAAAAAACGATGAGTAAATATGATATTTATACAAGTTATATGCATAACTGTAAAAATGAATTCAGGTTGCTTTGTTTGAACTATTTAAATTATATTCGTAGTATTAATTTACCTAAATTTTGTGCGAAGAGCAACTATGAAAGTGTTTTAATTGAATACAGATCTTTTCCACATACAGAATTTTTAATTCGTAATAATATTCTTAAATTAGGCGAAAATTGGTGCCATACAGTTGTTTGCGGTAATTTGAACTATGACTATATGGTTCGTATATGTTCGATGATTTCAAATAATATACAAGTTATTAAAACAAATTATGATAATTTAAGTCCATCAGAATACAGTCAATTTTTATCAAGTGCGGAATTTTGGAATTTATTACACGGAGAAAAAATATTGATTTATCAAGAAGATAGTATTATTTTTAAAAATAATATTAATGACTTTTTGGGTTGGGACTATATTGGTGCGCCATGGCCTGACGATAATAATGACAATGATGCGTGTGTTGGCAACGGTGGGTTAAGCTTACGAACAAAAAGTGTAATGATGGAAATAATAAATCGTGTTGATATAAAAAATACAAAAATCAACAGCTCTACATTCGAGTATACAAAATTAACACAATCTACAGTAATACCAGAAGATGTATATTTCAGTAAAAATATGGAAGACTTGAAAATCGGTTTATTAGCGGATAAACAAAGTGCTTCAAATTTTTCAACAGAGGCTATTTTAAATACAGACAGTTTTGGAGGACATAATTTTTGGTTAAATGACTGGAACTGGAAAGATCGAGTATTGAAAAATAACATAATACAGTTTAAACCAAATTTCAATTTATCAATTATAGAACACAGAGGAGGATGGAAAAGTATTTTACAAAGATTACAAATAAGTAACTTTTATAATGATAATTCTGAATATGATTTTTTTGATATGATAGAGTTAAAATTTATGTGGAATGAAGATAAAAATTTTATATGTAAAAATAAATGGGCTGGAATAATACACTGTACTCCTGAAACACCGGATTTTTTAAACTCTTCCAACATTAACAATTTATTCTATAATAAATATTTTATCAAATCATTAAATAAGTGTAAGTTTATTATTACTTTCAATAATTATATTACTAATTTTTTAAAAGATAAGTTTGTTGAATTAAATACAAATGTAGCTGTATACACGTTAAAACATCCAGTAGACATGGAAAATATAATATTATTTGATTATAATAACTTTACTGCTAACAATAATAAAAAATTACTGCAAATAGGTCAACAACTTCGTAAGATGTCAAGTATTTACTTACTAGATTCAAATAATTTTGAGAAAATATGGCTGACAGGTACAAAAAATTTTAGTAAATGTGAAGAGCTTTTGAACAAAGAAATTCAATTTTTAAATATTGATAAAAAAAATTTGAAAGAATCAGTGTTAATGCACTATACAAATACTTTTCAAGAATACGATGAACTTTTATCAAAAAATATTGTTTTTATCGATTTGTTCGATGCTGCTGCAAATAATACTATTTTAGAATGTATAATAAGAAATACCCCAATTATAGTAAATAAACTGTCTCCCATAATTGACTACTTAGGAGAAGATTATCCTCTTTATTTTAATGAGTTAAATGAAGTACCAGATTTATTAATAAATGAAAAAATATCAGCTGCACACAATTATTTAACTAAAATAAATAAAGACGAATTGTCTATTGATTTATTCGCAAAAAAAATAATGGAAATTGGATATTTACATTTTAGTAACTAGTCTCCAGTAATAACTTTTTATCTTTATCATTTAAATTACAAAAAAAATGTAATTTTGATTGAACATCTTTTACAAAATAATCCAATGTAAACCGTTTTTTATCTATTTTTTTTAAGTAGTTGTGTGCATTAAGTATATTTTCATCATTAAAAATGAAATATTTTATATCATCTAATGAGTCATAAAACAGTGGATAAGTTTCACCTATTAAGTCAACATATTCTTCATGTCTGTTTAAAAGAATAGGAGTGTTACTTATTAAAGATTCTAAAAATGTATTATTGATCGTTGTTAAGTAAACATCAAGAAATATTAAGTTACTTTCAAATAGTTTATGATAATTAAAATCGTCTAATTTTTCAAATTTGATAACTGATTTTAACTCTTCTTCACTAATTACTATATTATCCATGTTGGTATAAAAAGATAATTCATTTTTTGTTCTTTCATTAAATGGAAGTATTGCTTTTGTAAATTTAGTATCACAGTTTAACTTGAATATTGAATATTGTTTTCTTAACCAGTTTCCTATACTATAAATTGTTTTATTAGGATTATTCTTGTACTTTTCAAAATCAAACGAGAAATTAAGTTTATTAATAGGATGATACAAATTTATAACAGGTATTTTATAACCTTTTTTTTTTAACAACTCTTTAACTGGCTCAATTTGTGTTTTGCTCATTACAAACAGAAGTTTACAAAATTGTAGTGATTCATGGAACACCTTTAAGTCAAATAAATTCGTATTATTATCATACCATGGTGAGTATTTTTCCCATTCGCATGGATTATGAATAATCCCATACCATGTTTCTTGTACTGGACTATTTACTTTATTGAAATACAACTCACAAAAACTTATAAAAAGGCCTTCAAAGTCTATTTTTTTTAGTTCATTTTCAACAGTTTTCCAGTTATTATGTTCATTAATAGTTGCTTCAACAATTTTCATAGTTTATTATAGTAATTATAGTAATTAAAGTTACTATAATAAACATATAAAAATATTTACATTCTTCCAAAATCATCTTCATATCTCACTATATTATCTTCACCTAAATAGTATCCTATTTGTGTTTCAGTAAATTCTAATAAATCATTTCCTATATTTTCTATTCGATGCAAAGCTTTTGCAGGTATGTATATACTTTCATCTTTATTTTTTATTATTGTATCACTATTCAATTGAAGTTTAGCTGTTTCCTTCTATAGTTATGCAATTGTAAAGAAAGTGTTTTTCTAGTGTATAGTTATATATTTTTAAATAATTGTGTTGAGGAGTTTTTCTCTAGATTTAGGCCATAGTCTACTTCCAGAACCACCACACAAAATAATAAAGTTTGTCATGTTATTATAATAGATAATTATGAAAAATAAATAAATATAATATTATGCTTGTATAAAATATCAGATGTCACAAAATGAAGAAAAATATAATAATTTTGATTGGGAATTATACTTGACTAATTATCCTGATTTAAAAAGTCATTATGACAACAAGGATAAAACTTGGTGGCATTTTATCAATATTGGAGAAAAAAACGATTATATTTATTTTGACACTCGCAAATGCAACGAATATTATACTGGTTTTAATAATTTTGATTGGGAATTATACTTGAACAACTATCCTGATTTAAAAAGTCATTATGATAACAAGGATAAAACTTGGTGGCATTTTATCAATATTGGAAAAAAAAACGACTATATTTATTTTGACATTCACAAACACGACGAATATTATATAAACTATAAAAACTTTGACTGGGAATTATACTTGAACAACTATCCTGATTTAAAAAGTCATTATGACAACAAGGATAAAACTTGGTGGCATTTTATCAATATTGGAAAAAAAAACGACTGTATTTATTTTGATATTTGCAAACGCGATGAATACTATAGAAATTTTAACAACTTTGACTGGGAGTTGTACTTGACAAACTATCCTGATTTAAAAAGTCATTATGATAACAAAGATAAAACTTGGTGGCATTTTATCAACATTGGGGAAAAAAACAACTATATTTATTTTGATGTTAAATTTAAATTCAACCAGTTATTTAAAAATGAAAATTTATTTTATTATGTTGGTACAACAGCTTATCAAGACTTTAACACGGGAATACAAAGAGTTACTAGAAATTTATCAAAAATAATAGGAGACTATTTTAAAGATTATAATTTATTTTTAGTAATTTATGACGAAAAAAATAATGACTTACGATTGTTAAATGATATTGAGTTAAGCCTATTTTGTAAATACAATGGTTATAATCATAATGAAAAAATAGAACTATTTGAAAAAGTAAAAGAAAAAGGCGAACGTATAACCCTTTTTATACCAGAGTTATTTCACATTAATCAATATGATATTTTAAATAAAGTTATTGAAATTTCAAAAAATAATAACTATCGAACAGTTCATATTTATCACGATGACACTATTTATAATAACTCTGAATTACCTGGGTTTTTTAGAAAAGACATGTTTGATACTTATGTTAAAATAATAAGTAAAATGGATGTAATTCTTCCTAATTCGAATTACAGTAAATCTACTTATTTATTTCATAAAAAAAGACTAGCTATTGATACTTTTCAAATTATAAAAGCTGTACCATTATCTGGTGAATTATTAAATATTAAAAGGGTAAAAAAAAAAGAAACATTTGGTAATTATATATTTTCAAATATAAGTATTACAAAAAGAAAGAACGTGGAAAAATTAATTCAATCATTTAATTTATTAAATAATGATTTTCTTGACTTACAGTTGATTATTTGTGGTGTAGTATATGAAGAAAGTAAATATTATACTAGTTTTAAAACAAAATTAACTAAAAATATTTTATTTGTGCAAGATAAAACAGATGAAGAAATAAGCGAGTTGTATAAAAATGCATTATTCAGCGTTTATCCTTCAATAGAAGAGGGATTTGGGTTGCCTATTTATGAAAGTTTATGGAATTGTACACCTGTAATATGTCATAATGCAACTAGTACGCATGAAATTTCAAGTGAAATAAATTCAGAATGCGTGGCTTCTATAGATTGTTTAAATACTTATTCACTTTATTTACAAATGAAAAAATGGATGGATAATGAATACTTGAAAAAAATTTGTGGAGAAATAAAAAATATAAGAATAAAAACATGGCATCAATATACAAATGAAATAATTTGTGGTATTAAAAAAGAAGTTTTGAATAAAGAAATAACTTTATATTATTATGTTCATCATACGGCAACGTCTAATTTTCGCACAGGAATACAAAATTACACTATTTGTCTAGCTAAACAATTTGTTAAAAAAAAACTGCAAGTAATTTTTGTAAAATGGGATGAAACTATAAATGCACTTGTTCCATGTAATGATTTAGAAATTAATCATATGTTTAATTACAATGAAACTGATGACATAATGGACAAAATTTGTTATGGAAATACGAAAGCTATACATTTGACTAACAAAGAAATTAAAAAAAGTATATTTTTCAATCCAGAATACACAAGTCAAAAATATGCTGCTAATATAAATAGTTATTTGTTGAAAAATTCAATAAAATCAGTACATATTTTACATGACATTATACCACTTGTACTAGACAATTATTCTAGTGGTAGAGAAAATTTTAATACTTATTTTATAAATAACATATTAACATCTAATAAAGTTATAACTGTTTCAATTTTTTCGAAAACTGAATTTTATAACTACTTGAAAAAAAATATATCCTATTCAAGAAAACATGCACCTACAGTTACCAGTATTTTACTACCCTACCAATATAGATCCAAAGAAAGATACACGAACACTGAATTTAAAAAAAATAAGCTTTCTATATTACTTCCAGGAAGTATCGAAGATAGAAAGCAACAATTAGTATTTATTAAACTATTTAATAAATTTATTACACTAAATCCTAAGATAGATATAGAGTTGATTACTTTTGGGCATATATACAACAATAAAGATGAAGTTCTTGAAGAAATTAAAAAATCGAATGATAAAATTAAATATTTAGGAATTATTAATAACAATATACTTTTTGACTTGTATAGGAGTGCAACATTTTCTTGTTATATATCTTATTATGAAGGTTTTGGATTACCTATTTCAGAATCTTTATGGCATGGAACACCTGTTTTAACGTCTAACTTTGGGTCTATGTATGAAGTTGCACATAAAGGCGGGTGTTATTGTGTTGATACAAAAGATGAAAACGAAATATATGAAGCATTAGAAAAATTGGTTAAAAATCCTGAAATTTTGGTCAAACTAAGAAAGGAAATTGAAAAAGCAGACTTAACAACTTGGGAAAGTTATGCAGATGATGTTTATAATGAAATTTTGAGTGTATAATAAATAAATTTTACAGTTAATAAATTAGAATATTTCGTTGTGTAATAACATTTATTATTATAGTATTAAATAAATAATATAATATATAAAAATGAATTCTATAGAAGAGTTTAATAACAGCAATGATATAAATGTAATCAATAAAATTAGAATTAATTATTATTTAGCTAATGTTAATAAGGAAATAATCGTTTCAAGAAACCAGAATATATTATTTGATGATAAAATACTATTAGATAAAGAAAATTGCGAAAAAATGGAAGTAAAGTTAAAAAAATACTATGATAAATATGTCAGATTGACCAAGTATTTTGATTCACACTATGTAGAATTTTCATGTTATTTCAAAGATCTACATAACTATTTAAAATATTACAATGAAAAAACAGGAAAAAAAAATATAGAGTGTTTATTTTATTTTGGAGACAGTGTGAGATTTAAAGATACACCTTGTTTTATTAAAGCAAGATCAATAAACTCTAATGACTATAGTGTTTTATTAAATTTAAACACTGAAAGACATATAGGAATGTTAAAAGATATTCCTGTACTAGATATTCCTTTTGATCAAAAAAGGAATATGGTTTTATGGAGAGGTACGGATACAGCGTACGATGATAATGATAAAAGAAACAAAATAATTTTAAAATATCAAAATCATAAAAATAAAAATATTGATATTAAGTTTACACAATTTGTTAATGAAAGAGATATGACACAATACAATATTGCAAAAAAAATGACTATTGAAGAGATGTTAAAGTGTAAATTCTTACTTTCTTTAGAGGGAAATGATGTAGCAACTAATTTAAAATGGATTTTATTATCAAATTCAGTTGTTATAATGGCAAAACCAACTAAATGTAGTTGGTTTATGGAAGATATGTTACTACCTTTTGTACATTACGTACCGCTAAATGATAATAATAGTAATATAGAAGAAATGTATAATTGGTGCATGGCTAATTTAGATAAATGCAAAGCCATTGCCCAGAATGCAACTAAATATATAAAGAAATTTTTAAATGATGATAATGAAAAATACATAATAACTGAAGTATTAAAAGGATACTTTGATAGAGTAAGATTTATCGACTAAAATATGAAAAATGATAAATTAATTAGTAACTAATTAATTTATATAATTATATTATATACAGTATGAAAAATATAGTTACAATTTTTGTAGAGAACGCAATAAATTTAGAATTATTAACAAAATATTTAAAAAAAACTATAGAAATGAAAACAATTGATGAGGTTCATTTTTGGAATTATACCAAAACGCCTGCAGATGATAAAAATATTAAGAAAATAAGTAATATTTATAGAACAACAAGCAATGACCCAGGTGAATATACTCAAGTGTTTACTCCCTTGACAAATAATGAGTTTTTTTTAAATGTGACTGCTGAAAACGATGTTCATATAAAAGTTAAAGATAGTGTATTAAACATTTACTATGAAATAGTGTTAGGTGGTTGGAATAACACAAAGTCAATAATTAGAAAAAATAATGTGGAAATTTACAGTTTGATTAAAAAAAATTTGATAAATAATATTGAAACAAATATAAAAGTTTCTATTAAAAATAATTTTTTAAGAATTTATAAAAACGATAATATTATTTTTAACTATGAGTTGGATGAAATATTTAACATGGATGAAATTTACGTAAAAACTGGATATGGTAGCGTAGGAAATTTTACTTATGAAACTACACGGAATAAAGGGTTTTATTTAATGGACGTATGTGATAAAAATAAAAAACATTACTATTGTGACTACTATAAAAATATAAAATTTATCAATGACATAATAATAAAATGCGATGATAAAATTACATTCATTGATTTGCATAAATTACCAAAATTTATAGAGTTTATTAAAACCAATGATTATTGTGACGTTATTTCAGGTAATGTAATAAATAATAATATTTGTTCTCTCTATCAACAACATAAATACGACTTAATCCCAAAATCGCTGGTTAATCTTGATTTTAAAAATAATGGTACAAATTTGTATACTGATAATAATGATGAAAAACTACATAGTTATTTTATAAAAAATTATGATAATTTTATAGAATATGAATACAATAATGAAGTCATTCAGATAGAAACAAGTAGTGTATTTAATTTTAATTTTGTAGGATATAAAGCAAATATATTTTACAAGTTTAACGATGAATGTGATAACAGTAACCTAGATAATTTTTTAAAAAATAAAAAGTTTAAAACTATGATGTACTCTGACTTTTACACATCTTGTTTATCAAAAAATTTTTCAACTAACCAACCAAAACTATACAAATTAGTTTATGACTATAATCAACTTTATAATAATTTATATGATGATATAAATGAGTTAAAAAATTATACAAATGTAGTAGTAGCAAGATACAATAAAAATGTAGACTTTGCCTATAAAATAAATAATGGTACGAATATAAATATTTTTGTATATGATAAAGAAAATCCCGAAAATCCATTCAATGTTCCAGTAAATAAAGGGAATGAAGCATCAGTATTTTTAAAATACATAATAGATTTTTATAATAACTTAAGTGAATATACTTTTTTTATTCATGATGAAGAATTTGCATGGCATCATACAGGTAGTATAGTTGACAAGTACAGCGAAGCAGTAGAAAGTAAAAGAAAGTATTATAATATCAATGATAAGTGTTTTTGGAATGTTCATAATTCTGTACCTGCACACTTATACAAAGAATTACTCGAGTGGTATAATGAATATGTGGAGGAATACATTCCAATTAATAAAGTACCTAACAATACTGATTTTATATTTGGTTATCATGGGTCTGCCCAGTTTTTAGTACATAAACATTTAATTCGAAGTTTACCGAGAGAATTTTACAAAAAAATTTATGATTGGATTATAACAACCGATTTACCAAATTATACAAGCGGTAGATTTTTAGAATGGACTTGGCACGTTTTTTGGCGAATCAATCCATATATTAATGAAAATTAATTTATTCAATATAAAAAATAGCTAGATGTAGGTATATTACTTTTAATAAAAACATTAGTTAATCGTAACATTCAGTTGTTGTTTAATTTTATGATAGATGCTATTATAAAATTTGTTATATATTTCATCTTTTTTGAATTCTACGCCTATTAATTTTGAAAAAGTCTTATCATATAAAATACTTTTAGAGTCGCTTTCATTCAGTAATTGGATATTTTGTTTTCGCCATTCACTTAATGCTTTTGACATTTTTAATTGTATAATATTTAAAAATCTAATTATTTTTTCTTTAGGTGCAACTATCCAACTAGAGTGACTTGTATTTTTATCACTATCTTTTGACTGCGTTGTATAAATATAAATAGTACCCGCTTTTTCGGTAAAAGCCGCGATCGATATGGTTTCTTGGTTTTCTTTGCTCTTGTTGTAAATTGTTTTGGAAATTATAGTGTTGAATGTATCTTTAAAACTATTATGGAAAAGGTATTCTATATCACTTTGTTCTATATTTATAGTTTCAGTAATATTATCAAAAAGAATGGATGGTTTTAATACAATATTATTATTTAAATAATCAGTAATATTAACTTTGTCTATTTTTCTATTGATGTATTTACTTAAATCGGTCACTTTGGTTTCTAATCTATTACACTTTAATGAAAGTTCTAAAATTATTTGATACAATTGTTTTTGAGAAGGTAATACAATTTCATCGTCATTATTTATTTGTGTCTTTGATTTATGAGTGACTTCACATAAAACCAAGTGTTTGTCTAATATTAGTTTAGTTTTATAACTTTTACCACAATAAATACAACATAGTACCGATTGTTTTATCCGATTTTTATTAAGTGTTATACTAAGACTATTTTTTGTTAATTTATCATTATCCATGTAGTTATGTTTATAAGTTTATTTATTTAATTTTTTGAAGTATAGTTTAATCAATTTTTTTAAATAATATTATTTGTAAATATAATACTATTATATATAAATAATGTTACTAGGTAGAACAGGGCTTATAGTAAATGGAAATACATATAGACCTTTTGCAGTTGAGCCATATGGATATCGTTGTAGAGGATGTAATATTGGACTAACTGGTAATACTCCTGCTGATCAGTATCAAAAACAAAAAATAATACAAAACACCGTACGTGTTTATTCATCTTTATACACAATGAATTTAGGCTCATTAAGTTCATATGTTGTAAAGCCAAAAGATGTATATTATGTTGGATGGAACCAACAAAGTGATAGGGCATACCCTAGTGTTCAAAAAGAACTCATAAAAACAGGTTTTTATAATTCTTTAAATGGAAAACATCATTCTTTTACTTCTAGTCGACCAGGAACGCAAACTCCAGGTGGTATTGGTTGTGATATTAAACATAATTCTTATGATAGATATTTAAACAAATTAAAAGGTAGAAGTGTACTGCGACGAGGTGTTGTTCCTCCTACATTCGGTTCACCGTATATACCATTCAACAGAGCATTTCCTATTTATGGTGGAAAACAATTTAAAACTGCTATTGTTACACACTGTGATTGTCCTATAGGACAAAATAATGCTGTTAGTGATGCTAAAATATACAACGATCCTTTTTTCCAAGATATAAATGACGTTCTTTTTGAGTACACAGTCGGAATGTTTGTTGACGCATATAAAGATAAAAAACATCCACTTTCAAAAGCAGAAATCATTGAGGATTTAGGAAATAATATGTTTGTTATAAAATTTGAAGATGGAACAACCAAAACTGTAAACATTTATGAAATTAAACAGTATTATCCATGTAAGTGTGATGAAATAGCAACAAATTCATCATTAGATATCTTAACAAATGGTATAGACTCTACATGTATTTTTCCCAATTACAGTACAATAAAAAATATTTAGATGATTTCAAATGAAATAATAAACAGCAGAATTTACAAAAAATATTCAAATAAAAATATTTGCGATATATATATATATCAGTAAAATGCCTGGACCATCAAAAAAAATTAGAATGAACCTTAACGTTGGAGCACAAATGAATAGTTTGAACCAAGCAATGATGGCAAATTTAGTAAAAACTCAAAATGCCCAACAAAGAAGAGCACCAACTGCATTAACAAGTCCTATGATTAGTCGTATTCATAACGTAAGACCAGGTTGCGGTTCTTGCGGTAAATAAGTAACAGTTATAACGAATGACTGTAAAGTTAAATATAATTATAATATCAATATAGTTTAATATTACTATTATAATGTCAACCTTAATTTTTGAAAACAATAATGCTGCTTATTTTAGCAATGTTAAATCATATCCTTCCTCAAGTTTACATAAAAGTAATAACTTTATAACACTTGGCGATACAACAATTTTGCCATACAATAAGCAATACAATAATTGTAGTAATACTTTATGTTACACATACAGTAAAGGTACTTTTATATACAAACCTCACTCTGCGTACGGTATGGTCGGTAGAACTGCTGCTGGATATTTATTTCAGCGAAACCGTCTTTAGACCCTCTCCCTTGTCTAACTAAAAATGAATAAAGCTACCCCAGTCAGCAGTTATTATTAGTAAAAACCCGAAAAAATATAAAATCAATTTTATATGATCGTCAATAAATAAATGATTTTTTCTATTTGGATTAAATAAATAAATAAGTAAACATGCCATAAAAATAGTAAAAATAAATTCTACTTTATCTTTTCTTCCTTTTATTTTTTCTGACAACGTTTTGTAGTTAACATTATCAGGATTTTTTTTCAATAAATGTTTAATAAGAAGTGAATGAAACACTAAAAATAAAAAATAAATTTTTATCAATACTATAAGTAAAATATAAATTTGTAAAAAAGAATAATTTTTCATAATTTAACAATTAAAATATGTATATATTATTATATTTACTGTAAAAATAAATTTATTTAAAGTTAAGTATTTTGTAAAAGTAAAATTAAATTTTTATCTTAACGTATACCATAATGGTGTGTCCTCAAATAATAACATACGTAGTAATATGTTTAATCATATTTGTAATGTATCCAAAATATAGTTTAACACCATTAAATACAGTAGGTAATATATTTTCTATTATTTTATTGTATTATTTGTGTAAAAATGGATACAAACGCATAGCATGGGCTTTTGTAATAATACCAGTTGTTTTTGCATTTTTAAATAGAAAAACATTTGATAAAATTGCAACTTCGTATAATTAATTATGTTATTTTTTATAAATGATACATTGTTTTGAATTCATCTAGTGACAAAACTTGAAGTCCCAATTTTTTGGCTTCTAAAATCTTAGATGTTTCATCATTTTTATCTTTTGCTATAACCATATCAGTATTTTTGCTTACACTAGTACTTATTTTTACACCCATTTTCTTTAATTTTTTTTCCAATTCATCATCTCGAAACCCTGTCATAACAATTTTTTTATCATACAATGGATTATTTACATCTATTTCAGTTTTCGCATTTTTATTTTGTTTTTCAAATTCGATTAATTTGTAAAATAAATCTGTTTCCATTAAGAAGTTTTCAAAGTCGTCTAGTTTTGATACAAAAGCTTCTGCTGTTTTCAGTGCCATACCTTTTATTTCTGATATTTTTTTAACTTTTTCTGCGTCACTTATTTGAGGATTGAATGCATTAGGGTAAGAACCTATAATTAGTTCTATTTTTTTGTCATTGAAACCTCTTCCAAAAATATTGGATGATGCCATAATAGTCACTAATGAAGCCTGTGCCAATTTTTCTTTAATACCGTCATGTATTTTTTTAGCTGTTTTGTCTTGAAATCCTTCAACGCCTTTTAAATCATCTACGCTCATATTTATTATTTTACCGACACTATCGTAACCGGCATTAATAATTCTACTTATGTTTCCACTACTTAGTCCTTCAACACCAATTCCTCTGAAAAATCCAGTAATATTTTTCTCTTTAACAGTTTCGTCCCCTTTTATATCCTCAAGCATAATATCAACGTGTGTATCATTCCATTTATAAGGTACATTTGGCATTTTTGGCTCTTCGGCAGCCACGACAACTTTTCGAATATAAGGAATAACGTCTCCACTGCGAATAATTTCTATTACAGCACCAATACCGATTTTATTATCGCTTATGAACGCACCATTAAAACCGGTTGCGTATTCAATGGTGACACCACCTAATTTAATTGGTTCAATTTGAACACGTGGTTTTAAATAGCCATCTTTACTTGCACTCCATATTACATCAACGACTTTTGCTTCAGCAAATTGATCCGATAGTACCATTTTAAAAGCAAATGCATGTTCAGGATTACCTGACTTTCTAGGGTACACTTTGTCATCATTGACAATAACACCGTCAATTTCATACACATAATTTTTACGCCAATCAACTAATAAACTTGATAAGAAATCATTTGTCAATTCTGAAGTGGCTATTTTTTCATTCATAACAGTTTCAATATTCAATTTCTTTAAATATTCAAATTGATCTGAAGGTTTCAATTCTGGAACAATAACTTCGTATGCAACAAAGTGAACATCTTTTATTTTTTCATCAACTGTTTTTTGATTAATAATTCCTGAAACCAAATTTCTAGGATTAGCAAAACTGTTTTTGAATTTATTTTCAAATACCATTTTGGGAATAACAAATTCACCTCGAATTACAAACCCAGCTTCACCATTTTTTTTGGATGGAAGTTGTAAATAAGGAATAAAGTGACTAACATCTTGTCCTACTTTTCCATCGCCGCGAGTATACAATTTGGGATTTTCGCCTTCAGTTGTGTACAACCCACTTACACCATCTAATTTACATGATAAGACATAAGGTCCATTAAACTTCGCTTTCCAATTATCAAGCGCTTTCGTATCTGGTTTTATTTTATCCATTGACCACATTTCATAAGGAAGGGTTGCCTTGTTTTTACCAACTGGAATTGGTGCTCCAATTAGTTTAATTACTTTGTTGTCAGGGAATTTTTCTCTAACAAAATCTTCTAAAATGTCAAATTGATTATCATTAATAATAGGTTTCTCATTTCTATAAGCTTCATTTGCCAAAGAAACCATGTCAGATAATGTCTTTTCGGATAAGTCATGCAAAATAGATATGCCATTTTTTTTGAAGTCTTGTAATAAATCGAAAGTCTCTGAATTTTGAATTTTATCATTCTTGTCTTCAGATGACTCTTCAATGATCAAATTGACTTTTTTGGTTTTAGCAGTACGAACCTTGGGTTTCAATCCAGTAGTTGTTTTTTTCAACGTTTTTGGTGAAGCTATTTTTTTTTCTGAAACTTCAACTTCTGCTTCATTTTTAATAACTGGTAAAGCAAGGATGGTAACACTATCGAGAAGGTTACTTTTTTTCATAACAGCTCGTCCATCAATTCTCTCTACTGGACTTTTATAAACCAAATCCAAATAGTCAAAAATATCACCTTCATCTTTGAAAACCGCATCTACTTTTGCACCCTTCTTTTTACCTTCCATTTTGTAGATACCATGTTCATTCATAGTGAAACCTTTTTGAAGTGCTTCACTGCGCATAACAGTATTGAATATTTTGGAACCCGTAAAATACAATACTGAAAATGGATACTCTTCGGGGCTAGTGTATAAAAAGTCAACGCGACGAGCTGTATCTGAAGTAGGAAGTTTTGCAATTACTAGGCACTTTGTAGGACCTCTTGAAAGTACTTCTAGTATCACTTTTTCTTTTATCAGTTCATCTACAAATCCGACAAACACTTTGGGTGATTTGGAAGTAATAATAACATCAATGTCACCAGAACTTTCTGCACCACGACGGAAACTACCAACAATTTCCATACGTGAGTCTTGCTCTGCGACCTTTTCAAAATCTTTATTGAATAATTTGTTGTATTCTTCTACTTCAGAACGAGGTATACGTTTTAAAATATCTTCATAATATTTCAGTCCTACTTTTTGTACATCATTCAAGAGTTCATTTTGTTTTTCTCTAAGTTGTTCTATGTTAGTAATTCCTTTTTCAACTAATTCTTTTGCCTTTTTTGGACCAACTCCATAAATTTCACCCAAAATATTAATAGGATTATTTTTCTCTCTTTCTAATATTTTTAAAGTTCCTGTATTAACATATTCATTCAATTTCTCTAGTATTGTAGGACCAATAGCTGGTTTTCCTTTCAATTGGTCGACACTGACAATGTCATCGGGGTAAGCCATGATAGTTTCCTGGGCTTTTTGGTAAGCTCGACCTCGAAATGGTTCACCTCGTTTTGACATTATATTGACTAGTTTATCCATTAGACCAATGAATTCTTCGTTATAACGTTTACTGCCTCCTTGCTGTTGCATTTTACTATAGTTAGTTTGTTTTCTTTTATGTGTTTTACGAAAAAAAATATCATTTTTATTTTCGTCAACCTTTTCAACCTTTAAGAAAGGTTGAGCCAAAGTTTTGTACAACTTTTTTGAAAAGTTGTGTTGAGCCAAAACAATCTTTTCAACCTTTCGTTTTTTTAAAGTAAAGTTTTTGGCTCTACCTTTTTTAAAGGTAGATTTTTTAAAGGTAGATTTTTTAAAGGTAGAAAAGGTAGTATATTTTTTATTTAATGTTCTCATATAAAAGATAATCACATTAAAAAAGTTGAAAACAACTTTTTACTTTTATTAATAAGTTACAAATTATAAAATTTTTATACCATAATAAAGTCACCTTGTAGTCTATATAAATCATATCCCAACTTATAATTAATCATTTCTAAATTTCTTACATAGTTCATGTCAATTTCATGAGTTTTAAATTTAGGTCCTTCTTTTTTTTGATAAAGCATAATCTCGTATCCTTCATTACAGTCAAATTCTTCAAGTAACTCACGTTCAAAATTATCCTCAGTTTTTTGATCCAATTTAACCTCATTTTTCTCTTCTTCAAAGATATTTGAAAATTCATGCAAGTTTATTCTCTCTTTACGTTCTCCAGGAACTTGTTTTTTACCTTTATTTTCAAAACAAACCCAAAACCATGGGTCATTATAGACAATTCTTGCTTCTTTGCTTGGATTTTTAATACGTTCTTGAAAGTTTCTTGTAATAATACTATCATACCAACAGTCAAAATGTACAAAAGCAGTTTTGTAGATTTTTCCATTTTTATCCATTTTTTCAATAAAATCAATATTTTTCACTTTACCTAAACCTTGATCTTCAAATACGTCTATCATTTTTTTTTCAGAAATATTTTCAAAAACATGAGGGATGTAAAGGCTTAGTGATTGCTCCATTGTTCAGTTAGTTTGTTGTCCGAGTTAATAAGATGGATTATAAATATGATTGTATAAGCATTTCAATTTTTTTTTATTTCCACCCAAAATGTCAATAACTAAAAATTTTTACATCCCCCGCTTATTTCAAATAGCTGTTTTAGTTGTTATAGTTAAAACAAATTAAATATTTATCTTTAATAAATAAAAAATGAAGTTTTCTACAAGCCAAATTACACCAAAATTATGTATTAATTGTAAGTTTTACATAAAAAATATTTTTGCTACTAATAAATTTGGAAAATGCTCATTGTTTCCCATAGATAAAGATAGTGATTATTTTTTGACGAATGGAAATAATAATTATGACAATACAGATTACTATTATTGTTATATATCAAGAAAACATGATTATATGTGTGGAAAAGAAGGCAAATTTTATGAAAAAAAATAAAGGTTGTAAAGCATTTTACATACAAAAATAAAAAAATTGAAATACTATTTTCGATATTTAACAACAGTAAAAATACAACTACAGTAACAAAGTTAAACTTACTACAACTGAAAAACTTCAAACGCCTACTATTTTAAAATCAAACAATATGTGCGAAATTTCCGAATGCCCAATTTGTATGGATGTGATCGACGTCTCCAAGAATTGCGTTACAACTGAATGTGGTCATAAATTTCACACAAGTTGTTTGATGAAAAATGTATCGTTTAATGGGTTTGAATGTCCATATTGTCGTTCTGTAATGGCTGAAGATGATGAAGAGGATGAAGAATATGTAGAAGATGGTGAAGATGATGAAGACGATGAAGAAGGTGATGAAGATGATGCTGAAACACACGAGAATTATCCTTTGTCGAACGAAGACCCAATTCCTTCTTTCGATTTAATATTTAAAAAACTTATGGACAAGAATGTAACCTATGAACAACTTGTAAAGTCTATGATGTATGGACATCTTGCATTCAGTTTTACCGAAAACTTTGATGAATATGAAAAAATTGCTGAATTGATTAATGAGGAAATTTATGATACAATTGTGAACTACAAGCCTGAACAAGAAAAACTGGTAGAAAAATCAAATTACAACTTTTATTTCTTAGAAAATGAATACAAAGAGAGAAAATTTCAAGAAGAAATAGAAAAAAATTTAGAAAATTTAATTGTAATAGCAGATGATGTATAATATAATAAAATATTATTCTTGTTTGTAAACTAAATAAATTAAACGAAAAACATTCATTCAAGCTATGAATGAATGAATGTTTTTTTCCACATATTACACAAATAAAATATTAAATATAAATATATTTAATATATAAAAATATGAATTTTGATTTGAATATCGAAAACTATGATAAAAAGGAGTTGTTAGACATGTTCGATTTACCACATGGATATGATAAAAATAGCGTTGAATTGAAGGAACTAAGACTGAGAGAAAATATTTTAAATGACAAAAATATAGATAATGGAACACGAGAACTTACCTTGAATTTTTTAGTTAAAGCAAAAAATTTATTAATCGGTAAAAATGAGAATGATAGTGCAATTAAAAAAGAACAGCAGGCTAATATTAAAGAGGTCAGTAAAATACTCAAAACTATCGAAAAAGTTTACGAAAATAATAAATCGAAACAAATTAATTTAGAAGATCCAGAAGAGCATATGGTTCAAGTAAAATCACCAACACCTTATATATTGTCATATGCAGGCGACAATTTTCCTGGTGTTATCAACCCTTTGAAGCGAAGAACCCGCAAAGAAAACATAGTAATTGACACTCGTTTCAGAGAAAGCTATTATAATTCTTCAGCAACTAACTTTAACTTTCAACTACCTATGATAATAGAAAATGTGATACAAATGCAACTAACAGCTATTGAATTACCTACTACATACTATATTGTGTCAAAACAGTATAATAATAATTTTTTTACCATAGGAGTAAATGATGAATACAAAGTAGTAACAATACCTGATGGAAACTATGATTATAACGCTTTAGAGTTGATTATTAATAGTGAAGTACATAATATAGGGGGAAATTTTGCATATATCAACTTCATTATTAATATTTCTAAATTCAATAGTAACAATATTTCTACAACGAATGGTAGTGGACAAATGATAGTTGGGGTAGATCCATCTGGTAATGACATCGTGAAAAAAATAGAACTAAATTTTCAAGCAGATAGATATGGCTACGACGATAGAAATACTCCATTGCCTTTAAAATTAGGCTGGTTAATGGGATTTAGAAATGGTATTTATACGGGGAACTTGAATTATGTGTCAGAAAGTATAGTAGATGTCGGTGGCCCTAGATATTTTTATTTAGTAATAGATGATTTTAATAATAACAATAATAATGGTTTGTTTTATGGTGCATTTAATTCATCGCTACTGAATAAGAATATAATAGCCCGTATTTCTTTGCAATCAGGAAACTTTATTAACTTACTTCAGAATAACTTAAATCTAGTAAATGATCCCAGGTCCTATTTTGGACCAGTAAATATTCGTAACTTTCAAATTCAGTTACTAGATGAATATGGAAGAGTAGTTGACTTAAATTATATGGACTTCAGTTTTTGTTTATCCATGACAATTAATTATGACATATAAATTTTAATTTGTATATTTATAATAGTAAATGTCTACGAGGTTATTTTCAACATATCCAGCACAACCTACTTTTGGTGTAAGTCTTGCTGTTCAAAACGCTGGAGACTATACGTTACAAAAAAAAACAAAACGAAGTTATTGTAATATCAGTCTTTGTAAACAAATGAATAAAGTTAGTTCACAAAGTGAGTTATTGTTACTCAGAAAATCAAATTATTTATACAATAAGTGTAATTCACAATTTTTTAATACAGCGAACTTAAATGTAAATTTGTATACAAAGTTAAAGTTAAATGACGTAAAGGTAATTGCTAATTCATCAACAGGAGAGTCGCCAACAAACATAGAAACGACACCAACAGATACGACGTCAATTGATCCTCCCTATGTCACTTATACAATTGATCCTTGTGGTGAATTATTTGGCAACACAATATGTGGAGTTAATAATTATCAAAAATTTCTTGTTTATAATCCGCCTTATGGTTCAGTAAATGGCACCAGTAATATTATTAACTACAATAATACATTTAATTGTCCAAATTATTTCCCAAATTTTAAAAATGACTAATATTACTAGTGAATTAACGTTTTGCACCCATTTTAATGAGCATCTTATTTGCTTTTTTAGAAATATTTCTGTATTTTTGACCTCTTGATTTGTATTCTCTTGCTCGAATGTAGGCCGAGTAAACACCTTTGGAACTTACTTTACAAGTATTTTTTTTACAAATAGGAAATGACTTATTGGGTCCTAAAAAACATTTTTTTCCACAACGTTTCAACATAAGAGTTCTTTGATGAAGACCAGGTTGTTCATTTTTCCAACCTCGAGTGGCACTACCGCGTCCACGATGACTAAAATTTTTACGAGTATATTGCATGATATGATATATTAAGATAAAATAAAATAATATATTATATAAAATTTAAATTTAATGTCAGGAACATCAGGAACATCAGGAACATCAGGAATATCAGGAATATCAGGTAATATTGAAGAAAATAAACGTTATACCATACCTAATACAAATTCAAAACAAATATTCGATTACTTAAATGACGATAATAAGAATGAAGAGTTAACTGATTTGAATAACTTATTGGATGAGTTAGTTTTAGAGGATGATAATGGTGAGAATGGTGATAAAAATGATAAAAAAAACGAAAGCAAAGAAGTTGGTGATGAAAATATTGACTTCAGTATTTTAAGCGATTCTAGTGAACTTGAAGAAACTAGTGTTAAAAACACTGATATATCCGATAATAGTGCAAATAATAATTTACAGCAAAAACAACATTCTGTTACTGAAAACGAAAATAAAAAAATAATAGTTAAAAAATACACATTCAAACAAGTTGAAGATGATATTAAACTTAACTACTTGGAAGAAAATCATAAATATTCGAGTTCTCTTGATATACTTGCAAGTTATTTAAAAGGACAAAAACTAATATATATGGAGTCGAAAGCATATTGTGAAGGAGAACTAAATAAATTAATGATGCCTGCAATAATTTTGTCTACGTCTGCAACAGTTTTATCAGGTATAGTCAATGAAGTTAGTTGGGGAGCATATTTAATTGCTGCAATAAATGGTGTTATAGCTTTTTTATTGGCTCTAGTAAACTATTTCAAATTAGATGCTGCATCTGAAGCGCATAAAAGTTCGGCACATCAATACGACAAATTACAAACGTCGATTGAGTTTTTATCAGGAACGTCACTTTTGTTCCCTGGAACTATTGGAAATCAAAGTCAAAATATAACAATAGAACATGTAATAAGTGAAAAAATTAGTAATGTTGAGAAAAAAATTGTTGAAATAAAAGAAGCAAATCAATTTGTCATACCGAAAATAATACGTACTTTGTATCCTGTGATTTATAATACAAATGTTTTTCTAATAATTAAAAAAATAGAAGATTTTAAAAAGCGTAAAATTAACAACTTGAAAGAAACTAAAAATCAGTTGAACTATTATAAAGCAGTGTTACAAGCAAAACAATTAAAAGAAATAAATCCTGCATCCAATCAAAATTTGAGTGAAAATCACTATAACAATATAAAAAATTTGAAAAAACAAGTAAGAGTTTTGTATCAACTTAAAAATGATTTTGTAAAGGAAATATTAGTTTTGAAATCCGCATTCTCAATTATCGATGAAATGTTTATTAAAGAAATGGAAAATGCAGAGATAAAGAAAAAGTATTGGCTGCGTTATTATTTTATTGACTTGTTTGGAAGTACATTTTTATTGAATACATTTTTGAATACAAAAGACCCTAAAGAGTTGAATGATTTTGTAAAAAATATTATGGTCCCATACAAAGAAAGTGAGCAAGAAATCAAGTTAAAGTATCAGTTAAAAATAATTAAAGAAAGAGAAAAAGAAACTGACATAAAGTACCAAGAATTAAAAAAAATAAAACAAAACTTGAATAAATTAAGTTTAACAAATGACTTGGTGAGAGAAAATATTAATTTATCAAAAAATATATACAAAAAAGTAGATAAAGAAAAAAATAAAGAAAGGGATAAGGAAAATAATACTAAAAACTATTTTTCTTCCAGACTTATAAATTTATGTGACATGATTTATGGAGATAAAAATAAAACTGAAAAAAATGACTGTAAAGAACAAGTGGAAATCAATTTTGAAGACGACGAAGAAATTCAAAAATATCCAAGGAAAGGGTCCGACTCAGATTTATCTGATATGGATATAAATGTAGAAACGATTGTGTAAAATATGAAAAATAGTGACAACTTTGATGTAATTATTAGGATTATTAAGATTATGTTTTTATTTACATATACTATATATAATGATTTATGATATTTGTATAATTGGTTCAGGACAAAGTGGGCTCACTACTTGTAAAACATTTATAGAAAAGGGTTATAATGTTATTGTATTAGAAAAAAACTATAATAGTAATGGGTTGTTTTCAAGTATTCAAGAAAAGGAATATTTTTACTGGAGCTCTTCAAAATATATGAGTAGTTTCAGTGATTTTCCTATGGGTGACACAATTCCAGATTGGTTTACTATTCAACAATATATCGATTATTTAGAAGCGTATAAAAAAAAATTTGACTTGGAAAAACATATAATGTACAATTCAAATGTAATTAATTGCGAACAAAATGAAAATAGTGAATGGATAATAGAATATGTTAATAGTCATAAAACAAAAAAACTAGTATCAAAAAAATTAATTGTATGTAGTGGATTAAATCAAACGCCAAAATTTCCAGAAATAATAAACAATTATACTGGAGAGATTATTCATACAGAATCAGTTTATAGGAGTATGAGTAAAATGGATTGGAAAAATAAATTTAGTAATAAAACAGTATTATTATTAGGGGGTGGAGAATCCGCGTTTGATATAGGACATATTATTTCTACCAATACAAACAAATTATATTACAGTACAAAGGATTATATAGAATGGTTTCCTCAAGGGTCTGAATTTAAACGAAATATAAAAAGGTTAGAAAAAATTGTTGAAAATGATAAAAAATATGATACAGACGATAAAAATAAAATTTGCCGTAGTAAAATGTTAAAATCATTAAATAATTTTGTATACCCAACAGACACGCATTTAAATTATATGGAGTATTCTTTACCCGAAGCAATGTCAAATGCTTGGCATAATTATGGCAGAATATTTCTTGTAGGAAATAACGATGGTTGTGGAAAATGTACTCATAGTCATAAAAAATTATGTGACATAAATGAAACTCCTGACAATTTATTTTTGAAATACGTTGTTAAACGAAGCGATTTTTTGATAGACATGTTTGAAAACAAAGTAAATATTGTTCATTATCCTGACAAAATTATTGGAAAAACAGTCTATACAAAAGAAAAAATAATAGAAAATGTAGATATTATTGTTTGTGCCACTGGATATAAAAAATGTTTCCCGTTTTTAAAAGATACAATTTATAGTGATCAAGAATTTATAAAAAAAATGATACCAAAAAATACATCAAATATCGCATTTATAGGGTTTGCAAGACCAACAATGGGAAGCATTGCTGTAATTGCTGAAATGCAAAGTTGGTGGGTACAAAAATATTTTGAAAATAATTTATCCTATACAATTAGAAGTCCTTTTTTTAGAAACTATGATGTATTAAACTTGACAAATAAAAATATTAACACACTTGTAATTGGTTGTTTTTATTTAAAAGATTTAGCAAAAGACATGAATATTGAGCCTAATATGGTGTATTTATTATTTACTAATTTTAAATTATTTTTTACCATTTATAGTGGATCTTGTAACACAATGGTTTATCGAATTCATGGAGAAAAAAGTTATGAAGGTTCGGATAAAGTATTAATAAACTCTTTTCCAGATTTTAACAATCATTCTAATGTAAGTAAGACGTATATATTTACGTTTTTAATATGTCATATTCTTTTTATAATTTTATGTATTATTCTAGCTTATGCAATCTCATATATAATATTTTTAGTTAGTAATTTAAAATACAAAATTATGAATTATGAAAATATGAAATACTTATTTTATACTATTAGTATTTGTATAATCTTTATTGCTTATTTTTAGTATCAGTAATGTAGTAACAAATAAAATGCGATAAAGTGCGATAAATATAATATTTGTCTAGAACTATTTAAAGAAAACAATATTTATTTTCTTTATATATTTTATAAATGTCAAAGGCCACTAAACCTTGTTTGTCTTGTCCTGCTGCTGCTGCTGAAAAGGCTAGTACCCCAAAGGGTAATAAAATTAAATTTGTGTTAGAAGATACTTTACCAACTAGTTCTGATACTGTTATTAAAGTAAAAAACTTTAAGAAATTCTTGGATTATGATCTAAAAACATTAAATATAACTGGAGAATTGCAAACATATACTCATAGAAATGGGTTTACACATATAAAAATGGCAGTTACTTATCAAGATAAAACAACAAACAAAGTCAACTATTTAGAACTAGATTTTCTTGATAATACAAAAAAGGAAGAGAATAAAAATACTGTTGGTGAGCACGGTCTTAAATGTCCACAAGGGGAATGTGCAGGACTTTTAAGTTGCTACACTAATTGCCCAAGCATTGGTGTCGTGACTGTAGCCACTTATACCCAGGGGGCGGGACTAAAATCAAGCAAAGTTTCACTAGCAGGTAGACCTGCTGAGTTGAGTTTCGACGCTAATGGTGTCGGCGTACTTACCATCGCACCAACTCTTTAAAACCTAAACAAACGATTTAAAGGCTCGCGGCTTTGTGTTGAATTTATAACTATATCCGTCCTGTTGTTGTTGTTAAATAATAACTTTGTTGACTTAATTTGAGCAATTCTATTTCTCTGATGAATGTCATTAATTCTATTTGTTATTATTTGATTGATCAATTCCTTTTTAGTTAAAGGCCGTTGTTCCTCAAAATCTTGATATTGATTTTGATTAGGATCTTTGTAATCTTTAAAAAATTTGTTATAAATATAACTGTTTTTATTAACTTGTTGCATCGGTTGTTGTTGATATTGCTGTTGACGTGGCTCATTAAAAGTTACTCTTTTTTTAATAGGAACGTTTTGGTCTGGGTTGTTTTTTTCTAATATATTATTCAATTTATCTTTACTGATAAACTCTAGTTTACCATTTATTACAACAGTATTCATTGATGACAGTATATCGTCATAGGAAATTCTTTTTTTTTGTTTTTCTGTGTTGTTTGTATTTTTTGTTAAAGGTATATTGTTTCGAAAGCTGGGTTTTGGTTCAGGATTTTCAATGTCAATCTTGTTTACTACTTGTTGACCGTTAGTTTGTTGTAGTAAATTATCGTAATATGTTTTATAATAAACACTGTCATCGTTACTTGTGTTTTGTTTATCTAAATTATCATATTCTGTAAAAGAAAGTTCCATTATTTATATATTTATAAAAAAATAATCTATATTTTCTATATAAACTATGTTGTCCACATTTATTAAAAATAAAGGAATGAGTAAAACAATTATTCATAATAACAATAAAAATTACTATAATGAAATGGAGTGGGATGCGGATTATGATGGTGAAAAAGCAAATATTTCTTTAGATATTAATGACAACGGATCAAAAGGACATATAGAAATGAAAATGAATAACGATGAAATAGCGGAAATTTTGAATATTCCTAGCGTGGATAAAACTCTCGATAAAAGACTGCACAGTGATTTTTTGACCAGAAGACCGAAACATATTGAAGAAGATAGAATTATTCAAATTCGTATAAAACCTAAACCTATATTGCATGAAAACTTCCATGCTGTTAAGAATTCGTATGAAAAACATAAAAAAAAAGTACGTTTTCACAATGAGAGAAACTATAATGATGAACTTGTCGAAAGTATCGAAGAAATGTTGAACCCGCCCAGTTCTGCACAAAAATACACTCATATATCAAGTCCTACATCTCAAGAACAACTATTGTTTCCACTTACAATGATTAATAAATCTAGTCGTAAAAACAAAACTCATAGGCGCCATCATCATAAAAATCCAAAAACACATGTTACACATAAAATATATAGAAAACCAAAAACTTCGTCACTAAGATCTTCTAAAAAGGGAAGCGATAGAAGCCACGGCCATTTTTATTCACGAAGAACATTTTAACTTTTGAACTGTGTTTAGTATTTTAAGATCGTCTTCAGAGTAACTTCTTTCTCTCCTATTCATTTTATATACTTTAGCAATATGTTTATCCATCCATTGAGAAACATACAAACTAGAGGCGAATAAAATATTGTTTGTATCATTATCGCAAATAGACTCAATATAAATTCCTTTAATTGTTTTAATTACTTTCAGGAATTTAACTATATCATCTATGCTGTTTTCATGAAAAATAATTGTTAAAATACAGTGATTTCTATTATAATGAAGATTTTTTTCAAATTCGTAATCACTATAATAAGTTTCACAACCATTTTCAACTGCTATACTGATAATAAGGTCTTGTGTTTCACGAATATTGTGTTTCAACGCATTGAAAGATACTTCAATATTATACCCCATTACATTAGCTAAATATTATTTGTTTTCGGAAAATTTTAAATCTAAATTGGTTTAAACTTATTTTCTCTGTAGTATATTAATTAAACTTACATAGTTTTAGGCAAAAATATAAATTTATATATATTTATTTTATTAAATTTTGATATATATAAATGTCATTTAGAAGGTATGGTGGTATAGACCGTGCAGCAACTAATAATATAATAAGAAACCACGTAGATGTTAGTGATATTTTGCTTGTTACAAATAAAGTTGGCGAACCTAACTCTAAAATAGAAGTCGATAGTGAACTGGATACTGGTTTTACAGGAAGTCAAGGAACATTAGGACCAACAGGACCAACAGGTCCAACGGGTCCAACACAACTACCAACTGTTGTTAACAGCTATTCAATTACTTCAACACTTTCTGTATCTGCACAAAGTGGAACAACATACTATATAACAACTACTCAAAACGATATTTATGTAACAATAAGCTTACCAAGTGGAATAGACGGATGTATTTATAACTTTGTATTAAATATAGATAATAGTTTTATAATAATAATGGGTAGTCAAGATATTATTGGAGCAACAAACATAAAAGCTACGTCACTATTGATTTATGACGATAATACTGGTGGTGTTTTTAAAGGTTATGGTACTTTAACCGTTACTTACGTAGGACAAGGAACGAATGTTTGGTGTGTTTCTGCTTCAAATAATGTTACTTTTAGTACCTCTATACCACCACCACCACCTTGATGAACTAGTAAAACAAACACAAGAAACGATAAAAATATATATTTTTTTTAATTGACAACAATATGAAGTCATTGTTAAAAAATAAAAATGAAATCCTTAAATCCCCTTAATCCATTTGTAATTACTAAAAATACCAATGGATTTTATCAACGCAAAACCTGTTTTAACCAATGTTTTATCACACAGAAATAGTCATCCTCGCGATGACAACATTCAATTCTTTGAAGAAGGGCACAAATATGTCATTATACCCGACCCAGACAGTAAATACACTTCCGTAACAACATGGAACCACTCACATTTTCCCCATTTCGATGCAAACGGAGTGATCACAAACATGATGAAAGGAAAAAATTGGAAAGAAGGGCACAAATACTGGGGAATGACAGCAGAAGAAATTAAATCACAGTGGAATGCGAATGGAGCTTCTGTTTCAGGTCTTGGAACGGATATGCATTTTGAAATAGAATGTTTTATGAATGACAAAAGAATGCAATGTGAGTATACACACAAAGAGTTGTATCAGATTTATAAATGTGACTACATTGAAAGATTTAGTCAATATCATGAACAAAAAAGTTTAGAATGGAAATATTTCATTGAATTTGTTAAAGATACACCAGAATTAAAACCATACAGAACAGAATGGACTGTTTATCACGAAGACCTTAAACTAGCAGGTTCAATTGATATGGTCTATGAAAAACCAGATGGAACCCTCGCTATTTATGACTGGAAACGTTCAAAAGATATTACAAGAGTAAATAATTTCAATAAATATGCGTTGACAGAAAGTATTTGCCATATGCCTGACTCTAATTTTTGGCATTATGCGTTACAGTTAAACACGTATAAGGCAATATTAGAGCAAAAATATGACAAAAAAATTACTGATTTGTACTTAGTACGACTTCATCCTGATAATGACGAAAAAACGTATGAATTGATCAAACTACCAGTATTATCCAAAGAAATTAGTGATTTGTTTGAGCAACGTTTACAACAAATTACAAATGCATGTTAAAAATGCTTAAAATAATCTTGATAAATAGATGTATAGTTCTACAACATAATGACTAGTTTGAATATGTTTGAAATAAATACTGAATTAAATTTTGAATATTTTTTTTTATCCTCTTGTTTCTTCGTATATATTATGTTTATTTATGGTCTTTATAAAAAATATCAGTATTTAAACAATAAACATGAAAATTTTTTTAATGAAGGTCATACTATTAAAGCTGATACAATTGAAACCATAATACCATTCAAAAAACAAGTAATACCATACGAAGAAAAATACTTACTAGAAGTTCGTAATATGAAAAATGAATACGTATTCACTGATGAAGAACTAGAAATTGAAGAAAAAATGTTAAGACAGTTAGAAGAAGAAGAAAATAAAGCTGTTTCACAATCAATATTAACTTTGAGTGAACAAATTGATGAACTCAAAATGCGTTTATTTGAAACGGTTGAATGTGAAAATGAACCTATTGTAAAATCCCAAAAAGACGGAGATATAGTAAAACAAATAAAATTATCATTAGAAAACGAAATTAAAACAAATGAAACCAAAATTTTGGAATTGCAAGATAGTATTAGTAAAAACAACGAAATAGTGAAAGAGAAAGCACGACAATATATTATAGATGAACAATTGAAAAAATTCAAGAACAATTTTGTAATAGAATACACTCCACTTGGGAATGTATTGTTATTTTATAATCATGAAAAATTAGCATTTGAGTATTATTCTGATTCAACAATTCCTTACAGGTATTTAGAAACTATAAGTAGAAAATATGTTTTAACATATAGATTTCGACCTCTGTATATTGATATGGAAGAAGAGCTAAAAGAATATGAGAAAAAATTAGATGAAAAAGAAAAAATAAAATCTGAAACAACAACTGTTAGTAAGAGCAAAAAACAGGTATTTGCAAAATTCAAGAGTTACAACACAGAAGCGGGAACTGGTCGTGTAAACAAAGCTCAGCCGCCAAAAAACAATATACCTCAAAACAGATTGAATATTAGCAAAAATATTGTAAAGATTGACGTAGATGGTAAAGAAAATAACGGTAAGTTATTACTAAAAGAAAACGCAAATAGGTATTCATATCAAGGCAAGTTTTGCAATTTTAATTTTTTGAAAAAGATAGATAAAAAGATAGTAGATAAAAAATATGCATTGACATTTGCCGATTTCAAAAAAATGAATATGAATAAATGATAAAATAAAAACTACTTATAATATATCATGAATTATAAAAATAAAAGTAAAAAGAGAGTGTCATATAAAAAAACCAAAAGAAGAAGGTACAATCCAACAATGAAACTACTTGGGGGGTACATAAATAATAACGTAAACAATAACGTAAAAAATAACGTAAACAATAATATAAATAATGATATGGCACCTATGGCCTCTAATGAAGTTTTAGATGAAGTTAAAAAAGAGCGCGAGATTAACTTTGATACGTCTGCTGTTTTACAAAAAACAGGTGAGTTAGCTGAAGGTATAGCAGTTAAAACAATTGAAAATATAGGATTATTATTAGGAATAGATTTATCCAATCCTCAAGATATTAATGGAAATTTAGATAAAATAAAATTAGCTTTTTCGGACCCAGAATACAGAGAAAAAATAAAATTAATTATTGGCGAAATTAGTGAAATATTAGCCATTGTATTAGAAGCAGCAGGTCCTTTTATTGAACCATTAATGAATAAAACTTTTGAAGTGGGTACTGACGCGTTGTCACAAATGGGTGAGGCAGCAGTAAAAATTGCGTTAAATACTGCCGAAGAAATTCCAGGCGTAGGTGTTTTAATTGGTACGATTAGATCGTTAAGTAATGCAATGGAGGCTTTTTTGGCAGCAGTAAATGCGGGCGATGAAGTAATAACTTCCTCATCTGACACTATAAATGCTACTATGAAAAATTTTAAAATGTTGATGAAAGAAAAAGAGAATACTTTAAATAGAATAAATAATTCAGTAAATAATTTCCAAAATAATTTTCAACTTCCATATAACCAATATCAATTGGGTAGTCAATTTGCTAATCAAGTGGGTAATCAGTTAGGTAATCAGTTAGGTAATCAGTTAGGTAATCAGTTAGGTAATCAATTGAATAATCGATTGAATAATCAATTTCAGGGTCAACTTAAAACACCTGTTTATCGAGGCGGTAAAACACAAAAAAATAAACTAAAGTTATGATAAAGTAGTTAAAAATTACTTAGTTACAAAGTATAACTAACTATGAAGTATGTTTATTTATCTATTATTGCATCCAGTTTTGTTGTTGTCGGGTATTTTCCTGAAGTTTATTTAACAATTTTACAAAAAAATCCGTCAGGGTATTCGTTTGGATTGTGGTTAATTGCTGGTTTTTTTTCAATCGCGTACAATGTATTGAATGAAGAATATTTAAGCGCAATCAATTATTCTATTAATACTTTTTTAACAATTATAGTTTTGTTTGTAAAAATACAAAGTAAAAAAAAAGAAGATTTACAAAAAATTCTCTCGGAAAGCGAACCTGTTAGTGAACTATATGAAATAGTATAGACCTTCACGGATTTTCTGTTTTCCAAGTTTTAAACCCATTACTTTTACGAATATTAAAAGAAGAACCTAGGTGTTCATAAGCAATTATATAAGCTTTTTTTTGCTGCTCATTTAGTTGTGTCAAATAGTTGTATATTTTTTCTTGTTCGTCAGTGCTATAAGCGTTTATATTTTGAGAAACGGGAATTTCTAAATTTCCAAAATTTATATTATTGGTAGTTTTTGTTTCACTCATTTTACTTTTATTTGTAAACTATACTTACAAATAAAAAAATCATTTTTATTTTTTACCATTATAAGTAATTAAAGCAATTAGTTCATTAGCGTTGTTAGTTTTGTATATTATTGAACTTTGGTTCATCATATTAGTAATACGCGTGTCGATCGAATATCCATTTGCCAATAAAAAAGTAAACAAGTCCGGTACTTCGTCTACAGTCATTAAATCAGAACACGAATAGTTACTATTATAACTGTTTCCAAAATTAAAGTCAGGTAAAAACCGAATACTTCTTAGTGCTAAACCACAAGTTTGTAAGTTGTTATTGCAATTATTTGGTATTTTAAAATGACTAAGTGGATAATTTTTAATTCTTCTTGTGAGTTTTAACAGAGGACCACTGGGTGGTAAATTCATTGTTATTATATTAGAATAACATTGGCTACAAGGGTCATAATAGGGTTGACTAAAAAGTGAAATAGTATTGTACATGATTTTTACAAATATTAAAATAAAACAATTTAAAATTTATTATTGTTATTATTTATCAATGCAAATATTTGTAAAAACTTTAACTGGTAAAACAATTACTTTAGAGGTTGAACCAACCGATACGATTGAGAATGTAAAAAACAAAATACAAGACAAAGAGGGTATACCACCTGACCAACAACGTCTTATTTTTGCAGGTAAACAGTTAGAAGATGGGCGAAGTTTGAATGACTATAATATTCAAAAAGAAAGCACTCTTCATCTAGTACTAAGACTAAGGGGTGGTTAATTGCTACAATAATTTTAACATTATTATAAAGATTTAAAATTATTGTATAGTTTTTTGTGTTATAAAATATTAACACCAATCATGGATATTAAATTCAGTTAAATTTTTTGTTTTTCCTGAGTCACCATTATTTCCCGCTATCATAACTTTCATTGGAGCATTTTTCAATGCTATTTCGTATCCACAATGTTCTCTCAACTGATTGTCTATGTTTCTTATAATTCCATCTCTACTTAAATGTTCTAATAATCTTTTTGCACTTTCATAACTTGTAATATAGCCTTCGCCCCAAGTCATCATTCTTAATATATTAACATTTGATTTAAAATGAGTTAATGCTTCACTTACATAAGTATAAAAATTATTTTCTACTATTAAGTCGTCTTCTATGAAACATAAGAAAGGAATTTCATTATCTACTTGATATTTTAACATTTTATACTTTGTAATCCAACAAGCCAAAGTTCCGTATGTTCTAAAACTGTTGTCTAAATCTACATATTTTAATTTCAAATTAGAAATTTCTTCTAAAGTCTCTTTTGTACTGTAACCGTTTACAGACTTGAAAGTTTTTATTAATGGAAATAGTTGTTGGTTTTTTCGAATAAATTGCATTCTATCGTCACGTAATAATGAGCATGTATAAATTTCTAGTGAGTTATATTTACCATATGCTAAACCATTATTAGGTGGAAATTCTAGGTGTCTAATTTCATCAATAGAGTTACTCTCAACAAATGTTTCCCATGCTTCATTTGGTTTGATATTCCATGATTCAACGTTTTTGTATTTGACATCATTCATAGCAACAACAGTATTTTCATGTGCAAATAGTCTACAGTTTGCTAAATCTGATTGGGGTATATTTTCATAATGTCCTCCATCGATAAAAATTAAGTCAAATTTTTGTTCTGGATTTTGTCGATAATAATCGAGAATAGTAGTTCGAGAATCGCCTTTTATTAGTGTATGACGTCCTGGATATTTTTTATCGATGTATGTTTTTCCTGCATCAACATATGGATGCGTAGCAATATCAAAAGATATAAGTGTAATATTTTCATTTGATTTTAAAAATGTATCAGCTGAATGGCCTGCATTAAATCCAATTTCCATGACGATTTTAATTTTATCATTTGAAACTAGTTTTATCAAAATATCGGTCAATTTAGGCTCCAGTTGTGTATGACCTTCTAAATCTTTTTTTTTTATTTTTTTATTTTCAAGAAAATCATCAATTTCAGAGATTTTTGGTTCTTCTTCTTTAATAACTACAGAAGGTGGAGTGTCATCAACTCTAATAACAGGTTGACTAGTAGATGCATCTTGAGTATTTGTTTTTGGTTGCATAGCAGCTTGAACAGCTTCTTGAACTGCAGCTTGAATTATATTTTGAATATTAGGTAGAATAGATAGATCCGCGTCAATATTAGTTCTAGTTACAGAAGCATCATTTTTGTTTTGTACGACGTTCTCAAGAGTAAGGTTAGTTGCATTTTGAATGCTTGTATTAATAACTGGTTCAACAATATCAGTTTTTACATCAGTTACTTCATTTTCCAAGTTTAAATATTGTTCAAATTCGCGTGTGACTAAATTGATTGTTTGTTCAGTAGTTGCATCAGATGTTTTTTTAAGTAAATTTAGTAACTTGAGTGAAAGATCTGGATTAAGTAAACTTATAAGTTGTGAAGTAACATCATTATCATACGTCTCTTCATTATCATGTGTAAGTTCAATATTATCATTATAATCATCATCATTGACTTCAATGACTTCAATATCATCAATAACTTCAATATCATGTGTAAATTCATCATCATCGGTAAATTTATTTGGATTATTTAATTCAGTCAGTTCAGTCAATTCAGTCAATTCAGCTTCATTATTAGTTATAATATTTGAACAACTTTCATCTGTAATTTTATTTGGTTCAGTTAATTCACTTTTATTGCTACTTGTAAACTCAGACATATAATATAATATACAAATATTTTTTTTGAAAATAAATAAATGTTTTAATATATTACTAAAATGATTTGACTACTAAATAAATAAATATTCTAAATTTTAGCCCTAAAATTTAGAATATTTAAAAGTGTTTTATTAGTTATAAAAAAAATTGAAATAAATTGATACAATGAAATACTTATCAAATAAATATGAACTATGAAACACTTGATAGAATGCAATATAATTCTGATGACTATAACAACACTAGTAGTAGTGGTGTTGGTAATGTTCGAACAACTGATGATGGATGTTGTTCATATGAGACGACCACGGATAATTCATCAAATGACGAGAGAAATATGGAACTTTTCAACAGTAACAAAAGTATAGAAGAAAACACTATAAAAAGGTCACAACATGTATCTATTTATCGATACAAATTCACAAATGAATTTATGAATGAGTTATATAACTTTTCAAAAATTCATCAGTATGACCATCGAAAAGATTTTAAGGAATCGTGGAAAACATGGATTGATGAAAAATCTTTAGTTATTAGTAAAGAAGTTGAAAGATTAACTGAACTTGGTTATAGTGGTGATATTTTGGAAAAAATGTTTACAAGTGCCCGATATTATTTTAGAAAAAAAGGAACCGAAAAAACGGAACCAAAACAGCGCTGCTCTTATATAGGCGTACAGAAGGAGTTATTACAAGCGATGGATTTCCATATAAATGAAAACAGAAGTAAAGAATTTAAACCGTCGAATGGTTTCGAAAATTTTTGTAAAGATAATATACCGTTGTTAAAACAAGAAATAGATCGTTTAGTTAGTTGTAATATAAAAAATGTAGAAGACATTAGAAAAAAAATTAAGAAGACATATAAAAATAGATATTTTGTATTAATTACTAAATAAAAACTTCATATCATACTATAATAAAAAACGAGCATACAATGGGCGATTATGGTGTAAATGTTGACTATCTAGAAAATAATTTTAAAAGTGATAAAAATCCTAATAAAAATCCAGAAAAGTATATTTCAAAACTAGTAGAATATGATTTTTTTTTGAAAAATGAATTAGAAATAAGCAAAATATTGAAAGAAGTAAGTAATATTAATAATTATCATGTGATAAATCGCTTTTTAACAATACAAAAATATGACTTTGTTAAAGTATGTGAAACTAATACACAACTGTTTGAAAAAATGAATATACAGTTGGATAATGACAAAAGAATGATGTTAATAAAATATAAAAAAGAAATAGAGACAATGAAACCATTTATAGTTTCACTGTTTAATCATAATCTTATTAGTAATAATACTGTTTTCCCAGAAAATACTCTACCAAGCCGTATTTTTTGGGATATAATTCGAATAAATGAAGATTTATTTGATGATTTTATTTTTTTAAATAAAAAGAATATTCAATTTTTGGATTTTTCATCAAAAAATCTACTTTTTAATGGAGATTTTTCTATTTATTTTACTAATTTTAAAAAATGTTTACCTAGAACAAAATTTAATATTATTTTTAACAATGATACTAATAACAATAGTAGCAATGAGTTACTAGAACTACACACATATTATTCTAGTAATAATAATTTGCAAAGTATTGCAAAATATATTGAAATTGAAAAATACGTTGACAAGTTTATTAAAATAATGGACAACATTGATTATTTTGGTAATAAACATTTTGATTTATATTTTTCTAAACAGTTGATTAAAAACAAGAATTTTTATAATGTTTTTCAAAATACAGATAGTATAATTGACGATTATTTAAATGAGCTTTATTTTCTACAATTTTTTTCGGATAAATTCAAAAAACAAATAAAATTAAAATGGAAAATAGAAGTTAAAACAAATATAGAACAAAACTTAAGTTTGTTGAATATTTCTAAAGAAAAAATATCGTGGAAACTGTATTTATTTTTAATACTAGAGAGAAAAAGTGATTTAGTTTGGGAGATTTTCAGTTTAAATAGTTTATTTACAAATATTATTTACTTTATGATTAAATTTTTTGATATTCAAGATAAAACCTCTGTAGTACATAGGTATTTTAAATATTTATTTACAAATATGGACGTTAGTAGTTGTTTATTTTATAACAACAATAGTCAGTTTGATATAAAAAAATGCATGAATAATTACAATAAATTTTGCGATACTTTCGAACTTTCAAAAGATTTTAACGATTTATCTGGATTTTATTGTTTATCTCATGTTAGTATTGAAAACCAAGAAGAATTCTACGACTTTTTGTTAAAAAATGTGGAACAATTTTAAATGTGTTATTTTTTCATAAACTCAATTTCTTCTTCTTGTGTATTTATTAAGTTTTCAAGAAATGATTGTATGTTGTTTTGTTTTTGCAATAATTTTTTACTCATTAAAATTGCCATTGAATGATGAGGGATCATACCTAGTTTGTATTGTTCTTCTGTAACCAAAAATTGTGTTCTTATGCAGAAAAAATTCGTTATTACCATGATTAATCCGATAATGGTAATGATGACTTCTTTGTAAAAAAGTCCCATAAATAAAAACATCCAACCCGTCATAAGAAATATCATATATACGTCATTTAAACTAAATCTTATGTCATTATAGTTGTCAACCCACACATTCATTGTAGAAAGTGCGCCCGAAATAATCATTATAAAAAACATCACGATATAATGATTGTATGATGAATGTTTCATGTTCATATTCATACTCGTATACATTTATAATAACATTTTAATATTTTTATTTACGACTGCGACGAGATCGGTTCTTTCTACTTTTTCTACTTTTTCTTGATTTTCTTGATTTTCTGGATGATTTTGACTTTACACCCATAACAGATTGAGATTTACCCATTTCACTTTTACGTGCACTTGCGTCTTTTAAAGCCTGTTTAAAACTGTAGTTTTTGTCTTTGTTATGGCCTTCGTGGTAAATTTTCTTAACTAAATCGTTCCAAGCACTCATTATATTATAATAATAGATAAAAATTATTATAATTTGTATATCGCTAAAGAACATTGTATTCTAGAAACGCATGAATTGCATTTTATCTAAGCAGGAAGAGGGGCGGTGGATGGTTGTGGTAAACTATTGAAAGCGTTGGTGTATGTTAAGATTGGTAGGGGGAAGTTGATTGTAGTAACATCGTTTAAATTATCTTTTTTATTTCTAATTGATGTTGCATAACCGACTTGAGCAGCGTATTCACCACTACTCGACGTAGAGTTGAGTTGGTATGTATAAGTTCCATCTATCAAATCACCGTTGACGGTTTTATTAACATTTGTAGCAGAAATCACTAAAATATTATCATCGCCGTAAGGAAATCCAGAATTTTTAAAAAACTTAATAAACACATCTCCATAAACACATATATTTTTAGAAAAAGTATGAAATGTATTTTCATAAAATGCTACACCTATCTTTCTTGTGCATTCAGAATTGTCATATACATTTCTAGTAAAGTAAACCATGTATGTGTTTGGAGAAGAAACAAAACGTTCATACTCTTGAGCATCATCCGGTTTACTATAAAGCGTCATTGTAGCAGGCATTGTATGTATATATGTTGTATATAAAATAAAATTGATTTAAAAAAAAAGAATTTAAATAAACGCATATAAACAATCAAATCATGGTGAAAAATACTACTGGTGGAAGTAAAACAAAAGGTCAAGCAAGAAAATTTGTCAATACTGCTAAACAACCTACTAATATTCGCTTGGCTAATGACGATGCTGAATTGTATGCACAAGTTACTAAAATGTTAGGAAATGGTATGTGTCATGTTTTATGCATAGATGATAAAATACGACTTTGCCATATCCGAGGTAAGTTCCGTGGACGAGGTAAACGCGATAATTTATTAGGTAATAATAGTTGGTTATTAATTGGATTACGTGAATGGGAACTTGGAAAAGACGAAAAAAAAATGCAAAATTGCGATTTATTAGAAGTTTATTCCCCGATTGATGTAGATCGATTAAAAAATACAGTCAATGAAAACTGGAGTTTGTTTAGTAACGACAATGGTAATAAAATAACTGATAATGATGTACTGTTTGTAGATGAGCGAACAGATGAATACATGAAACTAGTAGAAGAAGAATTAGTACAAAGTAAAAATGATAAAAATACAAAAACAAGTATAGCGTTTGATGAAGAAGATGAAATCAACGTAGATGATATTTAATGAATAAAAGGAAATAAAAATGTTACAAAAATGTTACAAAAATGTTACAAAAATTTAATTATTTTTTTACCTTTAGTAACTATATAATATGGCGTGTCATATTAGTTGTTCCATAGCTCTTGTTTTCATCATTGGGAAAATTTATTTTTATAATGCTACAAAAAACAGTAAAACTGTACAGGATTATAGGGATAAGTTGCCTACAAATTTAAAACAATTGTATGATAAAATATCAGATGAGCGCTTAAAAATTTCAATTTATGGTTACGTATTAGGGTTTTTTCTCTCTTTGTGTATTATTTATTATAATTTAAAACTAAAGAGAGAAAAATTGAGTAATACTTCACTTGTATGTATTGTTATAGCAACATGTTTTTTGACTAATTATTTTTATTATATGTTGACCCCAAAAAGTGAATGGATGTTGAACCATATTAATACCCCGGAACAAACAAAGTTATGGTTACAAATGTACAGAACTATGTCGGTGTACTTTCACAGTGGGTTAGTTTTAGGAATAATTGCAGTAGGGTTTGTTGCTATTGCTTTTAGACGTTGAACTTTTTATAAAATAAAATAAAATTGAAATATTTAAATAGTATCTGAGTAATTATAAATACAAATACCTAAAAATGAAAACAAATAATAGATTTAATGTTTTATTAGAAACTAACAACAACAACGCCAACAACAACAAAACCAAAATCGATAAAAACAGGGATGAACCAAAGCATTCTACATTCAACAATTTTAAATCAAACAGTAGTGGTTATAAAAGTAGCAGACACCAAGATGATGTAGAATACAGAATATTTAAAGAAGAAAAAATTAAAAAACAAAAAGAAGAAAATATTGTTAAAGCATTGGATATTTCCAATTTTCCCGATCTTAAAACTACCAGTAGTAGTATTAGTAAAAATAAAAATAGAGAACAATACAAAAATAGTTTTGCTGATATGATGAAAAATAGTACGCAAATTTTACAAGAACACGGTAACACAATATGCATTAATAATGAAGAAGATGAAAGTGTGAAACCAGGTTGGGTGTGTATTAAACAAGATTTTAAAACAAGTCAACTGGTATGGAGCTATGGCAATGGTGGTTGTGCAAAAGTTGATGAAACTGTAACAATTGAAGATCCGTATTTTGTTTTTGAAAGATTAGTAACACAGTACCAAAAAAGAAAAAATGAATACATAAAAACGTGGGGATATGAAGAATATGATAAAATGTTTCTGTTTCAAAACTATGACTACGAATATTTTGATAAGTTAGATGAAAACTATGATGATTTTTATAAAATAAGTAATACTAGTGATTATGAATATAATAATTATAATTATCTTGATTAAGTTTAGTTTAAAATTTAAACCAATAATATTTTTAAAGTATAATATAACAAATAAAAATTAAATGATTTTTGAAGAAGAACAATTAGACGATGTGTGGATACAGGATTTTGATAAAATAGATAAACCTTATCATGATTTTTATAAAGAAAATGTTTATTATATACACGTTAATTTTTTTTATATAAACAGAGAAAATGAGATTGATGAAATAACAAATGAAATTTTTTTAATGAAAAATCCGAATGTTGTTTCTCGAGAAGAAATAATTGATATTATAAAACGTAACTCTCAGTACAATGCAAATATGTATTCTTTATTGTCTATTTTAAAGTATAATTTTACGATGAACCCAGAGGAAATTACTGATTTTTTAAAATCATGTAATAATGACTGTTACAGAGAACAAAATTTAACTATTGTCAAACATATTGATAAAATAGACTTTGAAAAAACTATTTCTATGTTTCAAGATTTAAACGCTTTAACTATTATTTTTTATGAAAAAAATAAAGAAAACGTTAAAAAAGATAATACAAACAACAATTATACTAAAAAAATATATTTAAAAAGAAATATTAAAAATAAAAAATACAATAAAACAATTCGAAACTTTTAAGACATAAATATTTGTGAAAAAAATATAAATTAATTGTATAAACAAAATATATATGAGTGATTTTGACTCAATAAAAGACGGTTATAAAATACCAAATATTGTTCATCAAACATTTATAAGTAGAAATTTACCACCAGAAATATCTAAAATAGTTTTACATAACAAAAAACTATGCTCACAATGTAAATTCATCTTTTATGATGACGAAGATTGTGACAATTTTATTAAAACTAATTTTGAAAAAAGAATATATGATGCATACAAAAAAATTAATGATGTTTATGGAGCTATGAAGGCTGATTTTTTTAGATACTGTGTTTTATATAAAATTGGAGGTATTTATTTAGATATTAAATCGTTAATTAAGGTTCCATTATTTAAATTAATAAACAAAACCGACATATGTATTTTAGATAAATTAAGAAACGATAAAGAGCCTTATAGAATTCGTTCACCTACTTACGAGCAATGGTTACTTATTTTTGCACCAAATCATCCATATTTATTGGAAATGATAAGTTTAATGGTACATTGTATAGAAATACAGTATATACCAAAATTGACTAACTACAAATTAGATACAAAGGGTAAGATACTTCATATTACTGGACCTGACGCATTTACAAAAGCTATTAAAAGTTATATCAAAAAAAACAATAATAAAGTTTTACACAGATGTATTGACTATGACAATTATTTTGAAATAAATATTCTTGGTAGTGGTTATAAAAAGATGTATAGTAGGTATAATAAAAAACACTATAGTCAATATAATGAACCTTTATACAAACAAACATAAAGGAGATATTCTGATCTTTGCATTATTTTCTAAAACAGCTTGTATGTGAAAGTGTCTATGTTCGCAATCTTCTTTTATTTCATTTATTATTTTACCCGAAAACTTTATATTTTCTTCTATTAGTTGTTTTGGTAAATAATCAATGCGAAATCTTCCATCATAATAACAATTAATAAATTTTTCTGTTCGGTATATAGAAAACCCGTTGAATGCTGATAAGCATTTTATTAATTTGTCTTGTGGCGTTTTCTCTATAATTTGTTTGATTAAATTTTTTCCTTGTGAAATATCTTTAAAGTGGTGGCAACTTAGTACAAATGGTCTTTTTGAAAGTGCCCATGAATCATAATAACCGTGCGAGTGATTAAATGATAAAGCATCCCAGTCGTCCCTATTTAAGTATTTTTTTAAAACACTCAAGTTAACATTATTTGCACATCTGTCATCACAGTCCATCATAATGAAAAAAGGAAAACTACTGTAATTTTTTTTGATAATATTAATAATAGTATTTCTACCCAATGCCAAACGATGTGTTCTGTATTTTAATAATGGTCTAGTATTTACATAAAAAAAACACTTTGAATTTTTATTTTTGTAGTTTTTAATTTTTTCTAATGTAGTATCATCTGATTCATCATAGTATAAAATTATGACATAATCTTGAAATAAACTTCCAATAAGTTCTATGTTTTCAAAAACTTTATCTAAATATGGTGCACAATTTCTAACTGTTCCACATATACAACACTTCATTGTGTTATTTGTATTATTTATATACATATATAAAATTTATGTATATAAACTATATTACTCAGCTTTGATGTTTTCATCAGTAACTTCTATAATATTTTCATCATCATCATCTTCATCATCTTCATCTTCTTCCTCCTCGTCTTCATCTTCATCTTCTTCGTCCTCGTCTTCATATCTATCTTCATCTTCTTCGTAATCTTCATCTTCTTCGTAGTCTTCTTCATCTTCGTGATCTTCATCGTCATCGTCGAAATCTTCATCTTCGGATACAGGTTCGGCAACATCTTCGGATACAGGTTCGGCAACATCTTCGGATACAGGTTCGGCGAGATCTTCGGATACAGGTTCGACAACAGGTTCGGATACAGGTTCGGCGAGATCTTCGGCGAGATCTTCGGCGAGATCTTCGGCAACAGGTTCGGCGAGATCTTCGGATACAGGTTCGGCGAGATCTTCGGATACAGGTTCGGCAACATCTTCGGATACAGGTTCGGCGACATCTTCGGCAACAGGTTCGATAAGAATTTCTTTCTCATGATTTATACTTAAAGTATTGTTTACAAACGGTGGAAAATTTAAATCAATATTATTTGGATAGTCAATATTCATTGGCAAGTTATCTGTATTCAGTATTGGGTTTCCTAACAAATCTTTTCTAATGAATGTCAACTCAATTACATTGGGAATATTTACTTCGGTTTTTAATTGTGTGTCTTCATAACTATTACCATGTGCATGAATTATGTAATGTGTTTCACTTAACTTTTTAAAAATATTTACTTTCGTTTTATAGTCACAATTCCATGTATTGTCATTGATTCCATGAAATTTCACCAACAACTGTTTGAATTTTTTTAAATCATTTACACTTACATAATCTAACCATAAATATTCATTACCTTCCATGTTCATTTTTAAAAAAATATTATTATAGTTTTTCATGAAAAAACTTAAGTTAGCGCGTTTGTTATCAGAAACATTAGATACATTTCTTTTGTAGTGAACCATTTCAACTGGATAGTTTTTTGGCAATGTATCTAGATCTAATTGAAATGCACCCGTATTTTTTACTTTATAATTTTGTAAAAAATCATTACTAAAAGATTCGTCGTTTCCTATTCCTGCTGAAATATAACAGTCGTAGTCTCCAATATCGTTAGCTATTACGTATCCGCCATTATCCTTATTACCAAGTCTTATTTTTTTCGAAAATGAATATGTAGTTAAGTATTGTAAATGTTCAAAACTCATTTTTTATAAGAAAATATTAAAAAAAAAATAATTTAACTAAACAAAACGAGTTAAATGTTACATAAAAATAATTGTATTTAACTAAATAAAATTTCAGGCGATATTCTTATTTTGGCATCAGTTTGACTTATGGCCATTGCATGAAAACTCCGATGTTCACAGTCTTCATATTTTCCTTTTATATGCCCATAATCATGTAAGAGTATATTTGATCTAGATATTTCTGCGTGTTTTTTAATAAATTTGGCGGGTATGATATCTAATCTAAACTTTCCATCATAATAACTACTCAAAAATTTTTCAGTTCTATAAATTGAGAAACCGTTAAACGATGAAATACATCTCAATAACTTTCCTTGTGGAAGTTCATTCAGTTTTTTCATAACGTAATCTTGTATCAAATGATAATTATTAAATTCATTTTGTTTGAAATGATTATAACTAAAACAATAAGGGGATATAGACAACCCCCAAATATCATAATATTTTGGAGTTGTATTAAATGACAATGCATCCCAATCATTTCGGTTGAAATACTTTGGTAAAATACTTGTATTAATGTTTTTACAATTGACTTCATCAAAGTCCATCATAATGAAAAAAGGATATTGTTCTTTATTTTTTTTAATATATTTTAGACAAAAATTACGTGCGTATGCGATATTATGTGTTCTGTATTTTGATTTTAGTTTCTTGTTTATATACAATTTTAATCGTGGATTATTTTTTTTATAATCTAGTAACTTACTTAAACTATCATCATCTGACTTATCATAAAAAATACATATTTTATAATCTTTAAAAAGTTCACCTATTTTTTCAATATTTTCTAATACTTTGTCTAAATAGGGTCCGCAGTTTTTGACTGGTCCGCATATACAGCACTCTAGTTCATTCATAAAAACTAATTACCTATTATAGTAAGCTAATTATTAAAAATTAAAAATGAATACGAAAAACATGATAAATACAACACTATCATATTGAATGGATTAAAATGATTAAAATTATTTCAACTAGATTTAATGATGTTACATGGCAAGAAAATTTGGACTATAGAACAAAACATAATATAGAATGTATTTATGGCACACCATTAGAATTACATCAGTCTATTTGTTTAGATACAAACGTCTTTGTAGTAGAAATGAATAATTCTAAAAATAAAATTGAAGGTATTGGTCTTATACGAAATAAAACCCATGTGGATAAATATTATAAAATTTATCATGAAGGGAATTATAATCGTTACGTTTATAAAGGTAATTATTATTTGAACCGAGAAAAATTGTTGACGTTGGATGAAAATTTGGTAAGAATTTTTGATTATATTTTATTTAAAGAAAAAACACATTTAAAACGCGGTTCTGGGTTTACCAGTGTTCCAGAAAAATTACTTAACCATTCTATTTGCGATAATATTAATGTAAAAAGAAGATTGAGAGAATTATTTATAAATTATTTCACGATAATATTATAAAAACATATTTATAATAATTGTAATACTAGTATGACTTCTATAGATACAAATGTTTCAAATTATACATTATCAGAATTAATGGCTATTGCTGGTGTGAATGATTTGGACCCTACAAGTATAATGGATGCTACTTCACGTTATATAGAAAAATATAAAACTAGTAACCCAACCTTATCTACTTTTTTTAAGGGAATTCAAAGTCAGCTGTTACAATATTCTCAAGGTTTATACAATGAAGACGATAAAGGTGATGCAATTTTTCCATCAGGCGAAAAACAGGTGAATGATAGATATGAAAATGAATATTTAACACAAAAAGATAAAAATCAGACTGATAAAATAACGCAAAGGAAACAAAAAATAGGTGTTTTTGGCGATGATCAACATAATCCTATGACACGCGAGCAATTAGGTGTTAGTGATACTTATAATGTTCCGGTTAAACAAGACACTCTAAACCCAAACTTAAAAAATACTATTTCTCGTTTTGTTAATTTGGACAGTCAATTTAGACAGTTTAGTGGTATTAATAGTGCGTCAACTAATTATACATTGGATTTATCGGATACGTTGGTCAACGTTCTATCAATGAGACTGTATTCATATCAAATACCTTTTTCATGGTATTTAATTGATACAATTTATAATAATACATGTTTTTGGATTACAAACGGCAGTGACAACGTTACGATTACAATGCCATCTGGAAACTACACAGCAACACAATTTGTAACAACTCTGACAACTGCTTTTACAACAGCAGGCTTTACATTTCCGGCTCCTTTGACGCAACCTGTCACATACAATGAAAACACTGGAAAAATTACTCTTTCTTTGTATGGAGGTACGTATAAAGATCCTAATAAGGACCCAAAACATGATATAATCCCCGATTTCACTATAACAGAAACAACAATAATTACTTTTTTTGATTTTACTGCAACGCTGCAATGCAGTGTGAATTGCGTTAATAACAACAATTATTTTAATCAAACGCTAGGTTGGTTAATGGGATACAGAGTTCCATATGAAAAAGTCAGTCAGCTTGGAAATCAAGCGTCATCGGTACTTGACTTGATTGGAACTAAATATTTAATACTAGTGATAGATGACTACAACCAAAATCATGTAAATAACACTTTGGTTTCTATTACTGAATATAATAGCAATTTAAAAGTCCCAGATTATTATTCAAAGGATTTGCCGTCGACTTGTATCAGTGCAAATAGTGCAAATTTAACACAAATTGTAAGTCAAAGTAGTATAACTGACAATGGTCTATTAATTGCTGGTAAAAGTGCTGCTAATTATACCACAACACAAGTTGTTTTACCCAGTGCTCCTAGAACGTTGACTCAAGCTCAAATATATACCATTAACGAAATAAACAAAAATCAAAATACAACAAATTATCGCTCAAAAGCACCGACAAGTTCAGATATTTTAGCTATTATTCCAATAAAAACTTCAAATCTCTCTACAGGAAGTATATTAGTTGAATTTAGTGGGTCATTACAAGAAAATATTCGTACTTATTTTGGTCCAGTCAATATTGAACGTTTAGCTGTCAAACTATTAAATGATAAAGGACATGTAATAGATTTAAATGGAATAGACTGGGTAATTACTTTAATTTGTGACTGTTTGTATCAGTATTAAACTTATAAAAATATACATATATTGTATGTATGTAACACTAAAACAAATAGGCAGCTATGGACCGTTAATATTACTGTTGTTCTCTATTTTTTTATTACGAAATAAATCAAATTTACTGTTTTATTACATTTTATTTTTTGGAATAAGTGTCATATTAAATGTAGTGTTAAAAGGATTAATTCAACAACAAAGACCTTGTATTGATAGAGAGACATTTCAACTAATGATGAAAAACAAAGAACGTTATATTAAAAAAAATGGGGTTCCATATGATATTTTTGGTATGCCGTCTGGACACTCACAGTCTGTAGTATTTTCGACCATTTTTATTTATTTGTCTTTACGGGATTTTAACATACTTTTATTTTATATACTCATCAGTTTAATAACATTATTTCAAAGAGTAGTTAACAATCACCATACAATCTTACAAGTAGTATTAGGTTCTTTTGTTGGTATTGTATTAGGATACATCGGTTACAATATGGCAAGAATTAACATAGAAGGTAAAAAAACAACAAAAAAGGATGATTATGGTCCAATATAATAGTCTATATAATTTATTAAATATATATATTTAATAAATACAAATATGACATCTGTACCTACACACAATAACCCAAACAATACGATTGTGTTATTAGATGAGAAATTTAGAAATCTGCAAAACAATACTTGTAGCAGATACAAACGTGTTGTACCCAATCTTACGCCATTTATAAGTGGTCTCTCAAGTTACTCTACACAAGTTAATAATTATGCACTAATTTATGTGTATGGTGGAAATTTTTTTTCAAATGGTGCGACTACAGTTAATTTTGGAAATATTAAAAACTTAGCAATTAATTTTTTAAGCCAAAGTTCCTTTTTTTTTCAATTACCTGTTTCATCCGTTGCGGGTAATTATAATATAACCGTTGAGAATAATATATTTTTGAACGGGACCACTGTTGTATCCAATACTGGTAATGGTTTGTCACTTGTATCGAATACTGTTGTGTTTACTATCAAATCGTAGTGTATACCTTATTTAAGAGATTGTGCGTTTGGTGTAAATGAAACAGTATCTCCTTTTTTGATATTTAGTTCTTTACACATTCCACCTGGTATTTCTATGACAAGATTTCCGTTGCCTTTATACAATTTACACTCTTCATTTTGTTTACACGGAGGACAGTTGTGATATATTTTTGTTATTTTATCATTTTGAATAAAAATAATATCCAGTGATACTATACAATTTTTCATCCAGAAAGATGATGAACTTTGTTTCATTACAAAAAGAAGGGCTTCAAATTCTTCTGTAAATTCTTTTCCCATCATACCTTTCATGATTTCATGAGGCTTAGTTAAAACTTTCGTTTTTAAAACAACTTGGTTTATATGTGTGTTTTTATACATATACATAGTAATAATATTTTTATTTATCATGTATATAAATAAAAATATTATAGTAATGAAAAACTTTTATTTATGTGTCTTTATTTTATCATTTATAATACTTATTTTCTCTCTTTATACAACTTACAAAAGTCAAAAGGAAGGATATTCTTCCAATTCAACAAACACCACGATTATTTTATTAGGAGATAGTATTTTACAAAATAGTTCTTATGTTCCACGCGGAAAAGCAGTTGAAGATATAATAAGTAAAAAGTCAAATGGGACATGTCATTGCTATGCTAAGAACAATGCAAAAACATATGAAATACAAAATCAAGTCACTAGTATTCCTTTAGACTTAAACAATAGTCATACGACTATTTTTTTATCTGCTGGAGGAAATGACATATTGGATAAATATGTAGAACGCGCCAATCCAAATTTGAATGACCTTGACTATTTGAATACTATTTTTGGAGCATACAAAAATTTAGTAAAAACAATAAAGACCAAAATGAACCAGGCCAATCTAGTTCTTCTTGATGTCTATTATCCAAAAAGTACAAAATATTTGCCTTATACAAATATAATAAGTACATGGAACAAGAAAATATACGACTATGCAACCAAAAACAACATGGAAGTGCTTAGAGTAAGTGCTATTTTGACAAAACCCGAAGATTTCACCTTGGAAATCGAACCTTCGGAAACAGGAGGAGAGAAAATAGGTCAAAATATATTACGGTTTTAGTTAGTTAATCCTATAATACATCAAAAGTTGATAGCATTTTGTATAATTCCATTGTAAAGGAGTTCCATCAGAGTTATTACTACCTTCAAATTGCCATGTGAAATCATTAGAATTCAGTTTGTTTTTCCATTCTAAAGGAACCAAACGAGAGAAACTGATCCCATCATAACCATATTCTCTCTTTTCACAAGTAATCGTAGAACAAAAATGTTGTTTGGTAGTATCTCTCACTACAGAACTATCTAATTTGTATCGTGCATTATTAATCGTAAACGTCAGTGGTTTTTGATTGAATATCGCAGCGTCTTTTTCAAATATCTCCATAATGATAATATGTGGCAAATATTTCATAGTAGATATTTTTTGTGACACCTGTTTTTTCCAGTTAGCACCAGTTTCTCTAAAAAATAGTGTTTGTATGTCATTGTTATTAAGATAATCAATAATACTCAAGTAGTAGATTATTGGATTTCCGGCGTTATTAATATCTACGACTAAAGGATATTTCGATTTATAACTGCTAGGTATACTAGTATAAATTTGGCGAATAATGGCATTTGTATTTAATTCGTATGCATAAGTGTTTCCAGTTAAACACGCATCGACACCAAAATTAAGTAACGCAAATGCATCCCAGAGTTTGGTAGGTATTTTCGTACCGTTTTTTTGTTTCCCTTCGATCATAAGTTGACGAAAAAAATGGAAAAATTTGCGCCCTTTATCACTTACAAAAAAAGTGACAAACATAGAATTGAACCAGCAATTTGATTGAGCTTGCATAGGAGGAACAATTTTATTGGGTTGTATGTGTTTGTTTGCTGCTAAATTTCCAAGAAGAAATCTTTTTGCTTCAGGTGAGTTGTATGGAAAGCAGTTTTTACCAAACATATAGCCAGGTATACCTATTTTCAGCGGTTCTTTTAAAACAAAAGCCTCTTTGTTATTGCAGTCGTAAACTTCTTTTCTAGGAATACTTTTTAAAGTGACCAGCTCCTGATTAATCGTAGGTGAATAGGACGAAGATTTAATAGGTTGATTTATGTGTTTAACTGTTTTATTTTGCAATTTTTGTTTTGTTTTTTTCGTCTTTTTCGTCTTTTTTCTATTTTTTTTTGTTTTATTCATATAAAATAATAATATTATTATTTTATATAAATGGGAGCAGGTATATTGCCTACAACAATACATAAAAATAAGTTGTATTTTTTATTTGGTAAAGAAAATAAATACGAAGACACAGCTCCAGGGTTTTCGGATTTCGGAGGCGGTAGTGACAACGATGAGACCTATATTCAAACGGCTATAAGAGAAGGTGGAGAAGAATTGACTGGATTTTTAGGATCTGATGCGGAGTTAAAAAAAATGTTGGAGAGACACGGCACCTACAATATAGATAATAAATCTGGTAAAAACAAAATATATAGAGTACATTTATTTCCGATGGAATATGATGAAAAGTTGCCTTACTATTATAACAACAACCAACGATTTTTGCAAAAACGATTGGATCCAAGTGTCATTAAAAAGACCAAAATATTTGAGAAAGAAGAGATCCGTTGGATATGCATTGATGAGTTAAAAGATATGAAACCAAAGTTTCGTTTTTTCTTTCCACCCATCATTGATAAAATTTACAATGAGAGAGAACAAATCAAAAAGTTCATTATGAAGGGTCTTGGAATGTCAAACTTAAAAAAGAGAACTACCCACAATAAAACGCGTAAGAATAAGTCTTGGTTTTTTTAACTTATGTTGTTGAAGATTTGAAGATGTATGTATTCGGTGTGTTATGAGGTGGCAGGCCACACTTTGTAGACTTTAGCTTCACTTTCCACTACAAGTTGTGTGCCTGGTGTTAAAAAGACAGTTGTTTTTGGTGTTGCCAAGTTAGTACCAGTGTCAGTATTTATTGTTACTGTACCAGGTGGACACGCACAAGCGCCATTAGGACATCTTTCACCACATTCTTTTGTATTTTCAACTTTCTTGTTTGTATTATCAAGAACATCTATTTCTAAATAATTAACTTTGTTTGTTTTTTTATCTTGATAAGTAACTACCATTTTTGTATGCGTGAAACCATTTTTATGAGTATATGTTTGTAATTCTCCAGTTATGTTTAATGTTTTTAAATCATAATCCAAGAATTTCTTGAACTTTTTCACTTTAATAGTAGAATCAGAATTAAGTGGTAATACGTCTTCTAATACACACTCAATGTTGGTTGTGTACACAATTTTTTTTTTTCCAGAAGGTTCAGACTTTGAAGAAGGACAAGACGAACATGGCGCGGCGGCTTTTGACATTTATAATATACTTAAAGAAAAAATGTTCACAGTTCTTTAAGTATCTAAAAAAATTTATTATATAAACTACGAAAAAGTTGACCCAAAAGTATTTCGGATTTCCGATTTTGGACATTTATTTTTGTCCATTTTTGAAAATCCCAGAAAAGTCTTGGAAAAAAATAATCGTTGTGACCATAATTGAAAATTATCGTCTGGTTGCCAAAAAAATAATTTCAAGTATGTGAGCATAAATTTTGAAAAACTTTTTGCGCTAAGATTTTAGGAACTTTTTATTGTCCTAATTTAGAGGACAAATGGATGACATTTTGGATGACAAAAAGGCGGCGGAAGGCGGACATTTATTTTGTTGTAAGAGTTGTGACTATATTACATGCGAGTTAAGTAAATTTAACAGACATATTTTAACCGATAAACATAAACGGATGACAAATGGATTACATTTAGGCGAAAAAAAGGCGGAAAAGGCGGAAAACCCTGAATATGATAAAAAATTTGAATGTATTTGTGGAAGTGTTTATAAATACCGACAGGGTTTATGGAAACATCGAAAATCGTGCATTGATTTTATTAACAGCGAAGATATAAAAAATTATCAAGAAACTGAAAAAAAGGAACCATCTTCTATCGCTGGTTTGGACGCCAATTTTTTAAAGTTTGTATTGGAGAACAATACGGAAAATATCAAAAATATAGTTGTTGAAGTATGTAAGCAAATCCATCCGAACATGAACAATTCTCATAACAACATTCAAACTCATAATAATAGTCATAACAAAACATTTAACTTGCAAATATTTTTGAATGAGACATGCAAAGACGCAATGAACTTGACTGATTTTATCAATTCAATTGATTTGCAATTATCAGATTTGGAAAGTGTCGGTAAATTGGGATTTGTAAATGGAATATCGAATATTTTAATTAAAAACTTGAATGCGATGGATGTGACAATGCGACCAGTTCATTGTAGTGATACAAAGAGAGAGGTAATGTATGTGAAGGAAGATGGCAAATGGGAAAAAGATGAAGAAGACAATGCAAAATTGAGAAAGGCGATCAAACGACTAGCCTTTAATAATTCCAAATTGTTACCGGTTTATAGGAAAAAATATCCTGATAGTGAAAATCCATTGTCTACAAAAAGTGATATGTATAATAAACTAGTAATAGAGGCATACGGAGGAAAACACGATGATATTATTAATGAAAATAAAATCATTAAAAATATTGTAAAACAAACAGGGATTGATAAAGATCAATTTGCACTATAATTTAATTTGTGAATTTTATTGTAACATTTCTTGTTCCATTGCTCTTAGGATATAATCTAACATTACCATTTTTATTTTTAAAAATAAAAAAATTATTACAAAAATAAAAAAGATTTAATAAACTTTTTCATCATCTGTAATTTTATCTAAATTAAACATAACCTTTTTAACACTTAGATTTTGTGCAATATAGCAAGAAAATGTCGACCCACCACTACCAATAAATATATTATTACAAACTTGTGATATTAAAAAATCAATTATAGCATTTTTTTCTCTCTCATCAAAAAGTTTTTTTGTTAATTTATAATTATAATTATTATTTTCAAAATAATCAATTATCGAATTAGATAATGAACTAGTTAATATTATGGTAAGATCATTTTTTTTTATATATTTTTTTATAATTTTAGTGTATTTATTTTCAACACATTTTTTAAATTCATCTATGGACATATTATTTATTTCAGACCAATGTTTAATTGCATCATCTTCAAATCTTAAATGAAAAATATTAATCTTATTATTTAAATCTATATCTTTAATGAGTTCATTTGTTAAATCAATAAAGTAATTATTATAATAAATATTTTTTGCAATTTCATCGAACATAGATGTATTGGAATAAAAACAAAATAAATTTAATATTGAAGTATCCACGCATGGATTGTCAATTAAAAAATCATTTTCAAGTTTATTATTTTTTTCTTGTAGTTCTTCAGTGAAGATCTCATTATTTACAGAATAATTTATGTACAATTTTTTACTATGGTATGGTAAAGGATCTCCTTTAATTTCATTTAAGTTGATATCTTTACTTATTGATAAAAAATTATGTTTACAACAGTTATTTACAATATAATCTGTTAAGTCAACTAAAGTATCTTCAAAACCATATTTAACCGAGTTAATTTTTAAATTTAAATTATCATTAAATGGTAAGTCAATTACAAAATCATTTTCTAGATTATTATTTTTTTCTTGTAATTCTTCAGTGAAGATCTCATTATCTAGTGAATATTTTATATACAATTTTTTACTATGGTATGGTAAAGGATCTCCTTTAATTTCATTTAAGTTAATATCTTTACTTATTAATAAGTAATGATTTTTATAACATTGCTTTATAATATAATCTGTTAAGTCAACTACAGTATCTTCAAAACCATATTCAATTGAATTAATCGTTAATTTTGAACTATCCTCAAATGGTAATAAGTCAACTATAAAGTCATTTTCTAACTTATTATTTTTTTCTTGCAATTCTTCAGTAAAATTATAGTTATTTATAGAATAGTTTATGTACAATTTTTTACTATGGTTTGGTAAAGGATCGCCTTTAACATCATTTAAATTAATATCTTTACTTATTGATAAATAATTATCTTTATAACAGTTGTTTACAATATAGTCTGTTAAGTCAACTACAGTATCTTCAAAACCATATTCAATTGAATTAATCGTTAAGCTTATTTTGTATTTATCAAAAATAATAATATTATATTTATTTTCTAAATAATTATTTATTTTATCAATATCAAGAACTTCAGATATATACATATAATTATTAAGTGAAATATCATTTAAAAATTTATCAACAATAACTATATTTTTTTTTTCATTGTATGCTACAATAATATTTGATATTAAAGTATAAATTTGATTAGTAAATCCAAATTTATTTCCAGAAATTTTACATCTATATATTTTATTCATTTAATAATAAAATATAAAAAAAAAATATAAAATTAACTATTTATATTTATTATGTCACTTAAGATAATAAATATAACCCTACCAGAAGAGAGAAATCTACCGGATATTATGTCTACTTTCTCTCCTGAAGAGAATTATATAATGTTAAAAATAGGATGTCAATGTTTGGAAGAAGGTCGAAAATCAGTAATTGGGTTTTCGCAAAAAGAGATTTATCAAAAAATAAAGGATGAAACAAAAGAAGATATTGAGAAATTGGAATTGAATATACTTGTTGAACGCGAAATGTCTAAAAAAATGGGAGAACGGATTTCACAAATATATGATGCACAAGTTGAACAAATGAAAAAACAAAATGAAAAATTGGAAGTGGTGATACAAGGACTGAGAGAACAAATAAAGACTTATGAGTGTGAAAATGCGGATTTTGTGAAATGTGAAGTCGATAAAGTGAGAGAAAATTGTAACATGTTACTGCAAGAGAAAGACAATCAAAACAAACTGAATAGAGAAGCTGTAGAGAAGTTGCAAGAAAGTGTAATAAAATTAACGAATAAAAGTACATCACATAAAGGATCGGAAGGTGAAAAGACTTTTAGTGAATATGCTGAAACATTTATAGATTTTAAGGGTTTTAATATTGTTGATAAGCATACGCAAGCAGGGGAAGGTGATTTTCATTTACATTTTGAGGAGTTTGATGTTTTAGCAGATGCTAAAAATTATAAAAAGAAGGTACCAGTTGACCAAAGAGAGAAAATTAAGAATGATTTGTTGAAGAATGAACACATCCATTTTGGTTGGTTAGTTTCTCTCAATACATCAATTGATAAATTTGATAAATCGCCAATAATGTATGAATGGATAAATACAAGACAATGTTTAGTTTATATAAATAATTTGTCAAGCTTTGAAGATCCAAAAAAGATTTTAAGAATAGTTTGGTTTACGTGTAAAGAATTATACAAATTGATTGAACATGTAGACCAAGATGAAAATGGTATACCCGAATTAAAAGAGAAAAATTTTAAACTAATAGACAAAATAAAAAATGTAAGAAAAACAATAAGAGAGATAAATACGTCAATGAACACAACACGAAATTTAATTCAGGTAATGGATGATGATTTAAGAGTGTTATTAGAAAATGAAACAAACGAAATAATAACCTCAAATATTTCTCTCTTTGATGATTGGTGGGAACAGAGTATAGAAGTTACAAATGATGAAACAATTGTGGCTTCAACAGATTTATGGAAACGATTTAAACACGAAAACAAATTAATTATAAATGAAATGAATGTATCAGGAGAAAAATTTAAACAATATATAAAGTCAAAGGTTCCTTCATCTTGTATAATTTTAAGAAATAAAAATGCAATTTCAGCTTTTGATATTAAAGGCATTCAACTAAAAATATTCAATTATAAATCAAAAATAATTGAAAACGAAAAAATAGATATAGAGTTGAATGAGGAAATAATCAAAAAACAAAAAATAGTTAAAAAATCAACAGAAATTGTTTTTTCAAAAGAATTAGATAGTAAGTTACTAAATGAATATTATTCGAATAAAGATATAATGGAAATATCTGAAAAAAATAACATTAAACCATGGCAAGTAGTTTCTCTCTTGATGAAATACAAGATAATCAAAAAGAGAGATGAAGCCTTAGGTTATGATAAATATAAAGAGACTACAGAGTATAAACAAAAATTTGAAAAATAATAGGACACGATAAAAGGTGTATTTAGGGAAACGCAAAACCACGGCTTTGCTAAGGGCTATTCGCCCTGTTTCCCTAAATACAGAACGACTTGCGACGCCATTTAGGCGTCAATTGATCACGATATAGCCGCACATTATATTCGTCATCAGGTCGGTATGCTAATTCGTGTGCCGATTTGTGTCGGATATTGACATCTGATAATAATGACAGCTAATTAGATGTCAATATTATCGTTACATTTTTAGTGGCTTACTGATTATGCTCTCTGTGACCATGAGACCATAAGGAAGCTGTACATAGATTAAATGATGACACCATGTATGCTCACAAAATATAAGAACAAAGAAGAAGAACAAATGAGACCATAACCAGTAAGAACGAATTATGTCTTATAACTAGCACATCATGTACCCTCACAATGC
>Ga0164295_10000166_pt1 | contig 55879 bp, 51 predicted proteins | sample GEODES006metaG_FD_111798 | JGI IMG/M metagenome (GOLD analysis project Ga0164295, IMG submission 111798) | Oligotrophic lake water microbial communities from Sparkling Lake, Wisconsin, USA - GEODES006 metaG | ecosystem: Environmental > Aquatic > Freshwater > Lake | place: USA: Sparkling Lake...
AAAGATAAAAAAAATAGTGGGGAGATAGGGCAGAAATTTGCCCTTTTGAGTATGAAAATCAACAAAATAGTGAAGGAGATGGATTTAATTCGAAATCGAAATCACCTTACTATCCAATTGCTGATAGATGCTATTGTTACTGATGTATTCTGGAACGAGTTCCTTCATCTTACCTACCAATAACATTTCGTCGCTGGTGGTGCTTAAAATATGTTCTAGTTCTAAAGTGTTTTGTTTCACCAATTCAAATGACACATCACGCACTTGAGCAATTAAAATCTTTTCGTGGTAAGTCTGTGAGGTATTTTCTGCATCGTTTAATAGTTCCTCGTATAGTTTTTCACCAGGACGCAAACCGCTGTAAGTAATATTGACATCAATATTTGGAATCAATCCATATAAACGAATCATCTTGCGTGCTAAATCTGCAATGGCCACTGGCTTTCCCATATCAAAGACAAAAATCTCGCCTCCATTACCCATACTACCTGCTTCCAATACCAATTGACAAGCTTCAGGGATGGTCATAAAGTACCTAGTGATATTTGGATGCGTCACCGTCACAGGGCCACCTTTTTCGATCTGCTCTTTAAAACGAATGATCACAGAACCATTTGAACCAAGTACATTACCAAAACGAGTGGTAATAAATTTAGTAGCTAAATCTGGTTGATTGGATAAGGCTTGTACATACATCTCGGCCATACGTTTAGACGCACCCATAACGTTGGTCGGGTTCACCGCTTTGTCGGTAGAGATCATTACAAAACGCTCAACCTTATGTTGGATGGATAAGTCCGCAATTATTTTTACCCCAATCACATTATTACGTACCGCTTCGGTAGGACAAAGTTCCATCATAGGAACGTGCTTATAGGCAGCAGCATGGTAGACATATTGAGGTGCAAATTCCTCAAATAGTTTTTCCATTCTTGTTTTGTTGGTGACATCCGCCAAATAGCTCACACAATTAATACGTGTGCCGTTTTCTTTTAATTCCAATTCAAGTGTATGCAGTGGCGTCTCGGCCTGGTCGCATAAAATAATCACTTCGGGTCCATAAGGAATTAACTGACGTACAATCTCAGAACCAATAGAACCTGCAGCACCAGTGACTAAAATACGCTTGCCTTTAATCTGTTCTTTAATTTGGTTATTATTAATTTGAATTGGGTCACGCTCCAATAAGTCTTCAATTTTAATAGATTGTAATTGTCTACTTGAGAACTTACCTTCTGCCCATTTAGAATAAGCAGGTACACTCAATACTTTAATATCATGGTCTAAACAAAAATCAACCAATTCGTTTTTACGTTTGGTTGGCAAGGAATAGGTTGCAATAATTAATTCATCCACCGGCTTAATGGCCACCATCTCCTTAAACTCATTGAAAGAAACAATGGGTGCACCATTTAAATTTTTGCTGCCCTTTTTTCTATCATCATCAATAAACGCAATCACTTGAATATTAGCAAGGCCATCGTTCTCAAGTACTCTTTGCGTAGCCACACCAGTGGCTGCTGCGCCAAAAATCACGACCGATTTTTTTTGCATCTTATAATTCTTGGCGTAAGCAAAAAGGTACTTTATCAATACCCTGTAACTTATCATGAATAAAAAACTAAAAATGGTGTATAATACTATGACCAAGGTAGTTAAGGACAAAATAGTACTAATGCCTAATGCTACGGTGTTAATGACTAAAATAATGAAAGAAGATAAACCTACAGCAATCGCAATGCGGAGTGCATCCTGCACACCCGTGTAACGCACAATTCCCGTATAAGATTTAGTGGTCGTAAAAACCAATGCGTTCACCAACAGCATTAAAAAAGTAGCATTCAATACATGCGGCCAGTTGGTTGCTGCTAGCGCCACATTTTGTTGAATCAAAATTGAAATGAATAAGGCAGTCACGGTTGCGCCTAAGTCTAATAAAAAAATTATATACTTAGGTACAATGCTAAAATTGTTAATCTTAAACATACTTGTTTTATGATCTATCAAATCTTAGGGGGGTGGGTTTGAAGAGGTAAATTAAATCTAGTTAATCTAATGTAAAGTTAGGGGTCAAGAGGGTTCAAAATGCGTGTAACCATTACAAAATAATGAATAAATATTATAAGTTTATTGATAATCAATGATTTAGAGGTTATTTGCAGCCTGTTTTGCCTTCCAAAGCCTTACCTCATAATTAATAGAGTTCAAGGAATGGTCTTTGTCTATCCAATGTAAAAAGGTATTTAACAAAAGTCCGGTTGGGCTGAGGGTGTGGACTATGCTAATATATTGATATAACTAATTGATAATCATATAGTTAAGTGACCGTGTGCACGACAACATTTTCCCCAAAAAATAATTTAAAAATCCGCACTAAATTGGTATAATTAGATAGTGTAAATTGATATTTTTAAAGATAATACAGCCCCTTAAAAATGAGTTGTAGCAACAGCATTGCATGCTGTTGCTACAACTATCTAAACACCAGCCAACTCCCTCTCTTGCCAGATTTTTGCCATTTTATCGGCAAATTGCTCATTTGAAACTTTGATGTATCTCATGAACGACTTATGCGATTTGTGGCCACTCATGGCCATGATGATTATAGGGTCAGTTCCTTTCAAATATTCGTTCGAACAAAATGATCTTCGTGCAGTATGTGTTTGCAAATATTCATATTTCATGCGCACAATTTCAGTTTGCTCTCGCTTATAAGTGATTTGCTTTGTGAATGGCACATGCAAACATGGAAGCTTCTCCCCTACTTTTTTAATGATTTCATTAAACTTATTGTTTGGAGGCACAAGGGGCAATTTATAATCATACTTTTTAAGAATAGTATTTACTCTTGAATGTATGGGGATGGTAACCTTCTTCCCTGTCTTTGATTGAATAAAAGATAATCGGTTGTCCCTAATCTCAGCAGGATCAAAAACACTATAATCAGAAAAACGCATACCTGTAAAACAACCAATAACAAATACATCCCTTACCAATTCTTGTTCAGGATCATCAAAATCAGCCACCTCCTGCAATTGTAAAATTTCATCTTCAGTCAAATAGATACTATCAGTTTCTTCTCTTCTTGTATCAAAAGCCATTTCAGAAAGTACAGATGCAGGCAACCTTTTTAATTTTACAGCATATTTAAAAATTTGTAAAAGGTCCATCATAAACTTACAGTGCGTATTTAGCGACCAATTTAGTTCTTGTATGGTATATTCACTTATTGCATCCAAATGTGTTTGATTAAACTCACCCAACCTTAAATCTAGATTATTTAATTTCAGATACTTCTCTACTATCTTTTTGGTAGTCCTAAAACTTGAAACAGTAGATGGCTTCAGTTTCTTACGCGATGGCGTAAGTCTAATCCCTTCTGCAGAATGCTTATTAAATAAATACATAAAAGATATTAGCGTATCCGAATGCTCGGCGGTAGCTAATTGCTTAGGACGATTAGACCTAGCTCTTGGATTATCTATAAGTAAATGTAAACGCTTCTCGAACTCAATAAAATTTATTTTAGGATAACCATACTTGTAAATATCAATAAGTTCATTAATCGCTATTTCTAACTCCCTAAGTTTTTTAGCTTTGCTTGAAGTAGCAAGCCTACCAACCTGAGGAATGATAAATTTGCGTTTTGGATCCCATAGCTTTGTCTCAATAGAAACACCCGTATGTAAAAACGTACGGGTGCCATCTACTGCAACACTACATCTAATAGTGGAGACATTTGCATTTGCTCTTGTTAGTGAAAAAGTTACTCCCATGGCATTAATTTTTTTTGTTAGCTAAATACGCATAGATCCTGCTTTTTAAAAACTTGTACTTGCGGCCCGGCTTCACAGCGTCAATTTCGCCACGAAGTACCATTTTGGATAATGTTTGATCCGCAACTCCTAGCTCTTTTGCCGCGCGCTTTCTTGTCCATGTTTCTTCTTTGGGTGTATCACCCATTATTGGAGTTGTGATAAACTCCTCCATTGCATTTTTTACAGCTGTTACAATCAGCTCTTGTAATTCCTTTTTATTTAAAAGGATGTAGTTCTCTGCCATTTTATTATTTTTAATTGGCATGCTAACACCGGGGGTATCCCATATGTTAGTATTATGACTGTTTTGGTCTGGGTTATTCAGTACCATTCAATTTCTATTTAATTACTTTTTCTTTTATCGCCTCCTCAAATATTTTAAGATGACCATCCTCTTGCACTATTTTAATAGTGCTGTATTTACCACGTTGTAATATGTCCTGAACATTCTTTAATAGCATACCAGGATTGACATAATTAACATGTTCAATAATAATTTCCCCTCTGAGTTGTTGGTTAAATCTGATTCTAATCTCTTTAATATTTTCTTTTCGCAACAAGCCCAATACTTTTGTTTCTAGCTTGGTTAAATTACACACCTGTTGTTGCTCTGCTAGTTTAATTTTAGGGTTGTCATAAAATTCATCAAGTAGCGCATGCATCGGCACGCCAATAAATGGCTTACTAAAAAAAGCAACTAACGTTTCTGTAACATTCGTTTCTAAAAGTTGATTAGGATTTAGATAAACGGTTTGTCCATCTGCATTAACCAATATACTTATTGGACTACGTTCAATCATCAAGCCAAAAATAAAAAGATTAAAAGGTGGAAAGTATCTTTTAAATAAGGCAATCACTGCAGGTGGATAGTCACGCAAAACCACTTCACTTTCCAGAAAATCCATTACCGGCCCTTTAGGGGTTTCCTCCTTTCCTTGCTCATAAGCATTACTCAAGAGCTTTTTTAGGTCTTGGTCATCAATCTCAAAGAACTCCTTTTTTAGTTTATGAATGGTCGTAAATGGAATCTTGAATTGACGCATGATATCGACCATTTTAAGCCATATAAAATCAAAGAAATTTACCCGCACCCATTCCCTTAATTCAGAATCATTGGACTTGATCAAACCCTCCGCCTTCCATAGGTTAAGTTCTTGTCTGGTAAGGTTTAGAGCAGAAATTGAGAAGATGGGTTCTAGCAAGCTGTCAATGAAACTTACAAAACTCATCATGCTCTTTTCATTGGATAATTTCTCTAATAGCCAGTCTTTGTTTACTACGTCAAAATTCATGGTTTTACGGTTTTAGAATACAAATATAGGAATATTTTAAGAAATAATCACACTAATTATATTTAAATGAAATTAAATAATATTATTGTCGTTAATGCCTTAATTTATAAATTTACAAAAAATACTTATGGATAAATCAAAATGTGGCCTCGAATGGTGCCCAAAACCAATTCCACCCGGCCGCCACGGAAACGCTGGTGGTTGCTGTCCCGAGCATTCAGCATTAATTAAAGCATTAAAGGAACAAGCCAGATACCAAGAAAAGGCCCAATTAGCAAAACAGGTAAAAGATGAGGAAAAGAAGTTCAAGCAGCTTGCCGAAATATTTGGCTACAACAAGGCTATAAAAATTGGAGACCTGAGCCCCAATTTATTAAACTGGAGCATTTCAACTGGATCGTTCCAAAAAGAAGGAAAGACAGGTATAGCGGTTGGGTGTATTGGATACATTACCAATGACGATTTTACAATCAAAATTTATAAAATATGTTAGAAGAACACTTAAACAATCCAGCCTTTGTAAGGGCATTTGCAAACGCAATTTTGAAGCAGAAATTAAAACAAAATAAATCGCAAGGGGATATTACAAACAATACGGTAGTGCCTACGATTATTGAAGTGCCCCCTATTAGACAGGATAATATACAAAAGTTGCCAGCATTCAAACCCCGCCCATTAATGGCAATTGATATCAATGAGCCGGCAATGGTCGCAGCAAAATCAATACCCACTAAAAGTAAGTTGAGTAATAATGATTGGTGGATACTTGGAGGGTTAGTTGCAGGTGGAGTTGCAATTTATTATTGGGGATATTATTTACCTAAAAAAAGAAAAGATGAAAATAACTAAAGCTGTTTTTATTGCAGGGCGTGATCCGCCTACAATAAAATTTTAAACAACATTTTTTACAATTTAAATATAACAACATGACAAATATATTGTCTATTATTACAGCAACACAGTTGCATCCGAACAAAGAAGACCATCAATTAATTGGCCAAGCCATTTTGGTTGATGGCAGAACGCCGCATTGGGAACTTCACATGCGCGACCGAGTAATTAACTTTATCCCAGATGCCAATCATCTGATGGAAGATGGGTTATCACAATTAAACACATATACGCAGATACCTTACTCTATGTACAGTGACGACCCTAATTATAATGAACCAGATACCTTGGTGAATGAATTTGGGGAGGAGGAGTGTCAACAGTTAAGAGCAGAGCTTGAGTCAGATTTATTAAGCTCTGGGCTGCACTACACGCTTCAATGCTTCCCTAGTTTGCAAGATTTAAAACTTGCTAATCTAGTTAAACAATGGAAAGCCAGTGGCGTTAAAATTGCTCTACACGAAATTGGTAAGGCTTAGTAGTTAGTAAAAGCTGATTTACAAAAATGCCCCTACAGTATTGTAGGGGCATTTTTTTGCACTTAAGAACCCATTAAAATTAGCATTACCTAAAACGAATCAAATTGAAAGCAAAGCAACCTAATGGTATTATAATTAATTATTATTTACTTAAGATTTATTCGAAAATTATAGGGGGAAATTAATAATTACACCCAAATTAGGGCTAGAATTATCTTGATAAATTAAGCGGAATTTTTAATTACTTAAGAATTTAAGTTTAATTACAACTGACCTAATCAGGATTAAATAATAATCCCTCTGCAACTGAGCCACCTTTGTTTGGTAATATTAGCAAGCATTAATTGGTGTCACTTAGGACACATCCATTTGTACCCTATACAAACCGCAAGAGATAATATTCGCTACAATGCATTAATTTTAATGCAGCCACTTCAATATGATCTACCTACACAAAATACTACCCATTTTCGTTCTTCCTATCATGCTATTCATTATTGTAATACTCATAGGATTAATCCAGCATAAGAAAAAGCTTGTCTATATAGCAGTAGGGGTACTATATATAATATCAACTCCTATATTCTCGAATAAATTCTTTAAACTAGTTGAAGGTAGTGAATACAGAAAGCCCATAAGCGCTATAGATAGTGCAGATGCAATAGTGGTGCTAAGTGGAATGTTAGAAATAAACGAAGTGGGAGATTCAACCTACATAGAATGGGGAGACCCCGATAGGTTTTTTGGAGGGATAGCCTTATTTAAAGCAGGTAAGGCTCAAAAGCTAGTATTTACCGGAGGCAAAATGCCTTGGGATAAAGCCAAGAAAACAGAGGGTGAAGCGTTGAAAGAATACGCAATGTCAAATGGTGTTCCTTCAGAGAAAATACTTGTAACTAAAGATGTGGAGAATACTGCAGATGAGGCAGTGGCTGTTAAAGAATTAATTGGCCCAAATAAAAAGATAATACTTGGGACATCAGCTTATCATATGTATAGAGCAAAAAAGCTATTTGAGAGACAAGGATTTATTGTTATTCCTTATAAAGTAGACTATAAAGTTAGTCGAAATAATAAAATAGTTGTAATGGATTTTTTGCCTGATGCACAATGTTTAGAACAAACAGAAACCGGATGTAGAGAAATCTTAGGAAGGATTTTTTATATTATAAAAAACTAATGCTTTACTCCTTTACTTCTCAATACTGAAGTGAATGTTTTAAATATAATTTCAATATCAAAAAGGATCGACATACGGTTTATATATTCTAGTTCTAATCGAACTTTTTCTTGAATCGAAATTTCATCTCTTCCATTAATTTGAGCCCAGCCAGTTATTCCTGGCTTTAATTTTGAAACACCTGTGGCTACTCTAAGCTCCATTAAGTCATCTTGATTAAATAAGGCAGGTCTTGGCCCAACAAAAACCATCTCACCCTTAATTATATTAATCAAGTTTGGTAATTCATCTAAACTTGTTTTACGAATAAGCTTGCCAATTTTGAGTAAATATTGATCGGGGTTTTCTAATAAATGAGTTGCCACATTGGGTGTATTCTTCTTCATGCTACGAAACTTATAAATATTGAAGAAAGTATAATTGATAGCTACACGCTTTTGTGAGAAAAATACAGGGAAGCCATCTTCGATTAGTATAGCAAAAGATACTAAAATAAAGATAGGCGAAAAAAGTATTAAAAGGAAAAGGGCGAAAAGTCTACTTAACATTGGTATTAAAAGAATTTAATGTCTTCATTAGCCCTTCTTTAGCAGATAAAGGCAATGGTTTATTTATAGCTGTAATAATTTTATTATTAGAAACAATATAGGTTTCAGTTAATTTATTTAATCTTTCGGAGTTGAGCGGCAGTTTAAAAAAATCACCCATTTTAGATAAAAGCTTAATGATTGATTTTGGGAGATTCCAAATATGGTGTGTTTTTCCCTGACTCACTGCTATTAACTTAATAAGATCATTAGTAGCTATAGGCTCATCATCTGCAACATTATATATTCCTGAAGGTATATCCTCATTGTTTATAAGTTCATTAATAATGAAACAAAGATTATCGATACTACAGAAAGATCTTTTATTTTCAAAAGCACCTAATGGCCATGGAATTCCTCTACTAACAATTTTGTATAATAAATTCAAATTGCCTTTATTGCCAGGACCATGTATCATACAAGGCCTTAAAATATAAACACGTTTACCTTCAGGGATTGACTTACTTAAAATATACTGTTCAGCAAGAAGCTTACTTTTCCCATAGTGAGTAAAAGGATAAGGAAGGTGATTTTCTGTTAACTCGGATTCTAGTGTATCAGCCACAGCTTTAACAGAGCTTAAAGTAATGAAAACTTTCGCATCTGATGATAAAAAAGCATCAATTACTTCTTTAGTTAATTCTGTATTAGCAAAATAATAATCAGATTGATCACTAACATTTTTCAAATCGTGCGCTTTTCCAGCTAGGTGTATTACAATATCATCTTTTATATTAATTTTAGTACCTCTCGTATATTTTGTTAATACAAATCGATCAGAAAAGTTTGTTATAATATTCTTGCCAACAAAACCAGATGAACCTGTTAATAATATATTCATAAATAATTTAAAATAGAAGATGCCATATTTTCATTGATTTGACTTCGTTTAAATTTTTCTATAAAATCACTGCGTTCAGTATTTGAACTTGCTTCTGAATTTAAAAGGTAGTTAACTAATGAGTTAAAATCACATGGATTGAAAACAAAACTATTATTTATTTCATCTTTAATGAATTGAGCTGAAAAACCTGATACGCCAGCTAAAATTGGCTTATTGAAGGTTGCTAATTCGAAAATTTTTGATGGTAAAACTTTTCTAAATGCAGGATAATCATTTAAGTGTAAAAAAAGGTAATCTGCATTGTTGTATTCATTTTGTAAATCCTTTCTGCTAATTGGATTTTTTAAAATAACATTTTTAAGTTCCATTTTTTGAATTGCCGATTGTAATAAATTTTTAGTGCCTCCATCTCCAATAATTAAAAACTGAAATTGATTACCCAGTAATTTTGCAGCTTGAGGGATTATCTTATCTAATCCTTGACCTTCTCCAATATTTCCAGCATACACTATAGTTTTTTGTTGACTATCATTTAGTTTATTTGCATTTATATTTTTATCATGTATAAATTCATCATCTATTCCATTTGAATAGAATGTAAAAGATGATTTATTATATTTATTAAAATATTCTTTAAAGCCGCCAGAAATTAGATTGATATGCTTCGCATGATTGAATGTTTTACTTTCAATTAATTTAAGTACTGGCAATATTAGAATTTTTAAGAATTTAGATTTAAAAACATCGTTCATTGTATCAACAAATATGTCTCTTATATCTAAATACAATGGAGTTTGTGATTTTTTTGCGATTCTATACCCTAAAAATGCGGTAAAAAGCCTACTTGAAGATGCAAAAACAAAATCAACATTTTTACCCTTATTTAATGTCAACACCTCATTATAATATTTCCAAAAAGATAGAACTTGATCAATCATGCCACTTTTATGAGGTGGTAACAAGATTCTATGAATTCTAAGATTATCAATTTCTTCATATTCAGGAGCATCAATATCAAAAGAGCTGTATCGATTAGGTATAGTAGTATACACATCAATGAATACATCCTTATGCTTGGCCTGCTTTGCTAATTCTACCGCTAATGGTGAGTTGCGAAATGAGCCGGCACATAAATCAGGTTTAAAATAAAAAGTTAAATACACGATTCGTTTCATAATTAAAGTATTTCTATTTTAACAGTGATTTTGCATGGGCTAGTCGATTTAAGTACTATGCATTTATTTAATCTAATAACGCCAAACTCGTCGTGATAGGTAGAATCAATTAATTCGATATTGCTTTTATTTGAAAAAGTAATCGATGCTAAAGTCATATTTTTATTTGAAACGACATAACCATTGATCATTTCTTTAATATACAAATCGGGATGCAAATAATATCTTGATATAACATGATTATTATCTCCAAATATTTCATCTTCTACAAACCACTCATTTTTATTAAAAATCCAAGTCCTTTTATGTATTGGGTTATTTTTTAATCTTTTATACCCATCATGACTTGCGTTGAAGCTTACATTATATTTTTTTAATGCATGAGGACAAATTTCAATATTGAATGGTATTGCACGTCTTGCGACACGAAACCCAGACCAAACTTCTGAAGAATTTTGTCCATCAATTTCAATTGTTGAATGAGCTGCTGTACTACGTTGACGGGATCTTTCTAAAGAAATTCCATATACACTAGTCCCAGAATTAACTATAATTCTTTGCCCAAAAATAGCAAGTTCGAATGATAAAGTATCTGCATGCGCATGTCCAGGTAAATAGGAAGGCCCTATTTTTGCAACGTCAGCTACTAGATGGCAATTATTGTCTTTAAAAACTATAAATCCACTATCTGAATGATAATAAAAATTGTTGTTTTCCTGAATACTTAAATCTAAACCTAAATTATTCGCATAAATCTTTAATTCTGAATACTTAGGTGCAATACCATTTGCGCAGTCATTAAAATGCGATAATTCTTCATTATTATAAATCATTGTCTTAAGCCAATCCATTCCTTTAAGAAACTTAATTCTAATTTTCTCTTTTGGAAAAGTTGATGGTAGTTTGTTAGTAATAGATAATAAATCAAGCAAGTCTTCCATCGCCAAAGAATGATACATTGGACTTAGTTCAAAATGTGCTCCATCACCAAGAAATTGTTCATCTAACTCCTTATTTAGAATTGATAATGCTCTTTTGTAAATTTTATTATTGTTGTTTAACTGAAATAAAGCAGCAGAAAAAAATAAAGCTTTTGCATTTATAAATAAATGATTACCCAGTAAATGATACTCTGGGCGAGCAGCAAGCCACCTGGTTTGATTCCATAAACTTAATTTTGCTTTTTCTGAAAGTCCTCTACAAAGCTGATGCCATTTTATCCAATTAATGATTCTTACTGAAGTCGGATAAGGTTCCCAGGCGGTACCTTTACCAAATGCGTTATTATTAATCCAATTTTCGATTAAATCAATTTGACTTTTAATCTTAATATTACTTACATGTTTGTCTTGAAGTAAATAGTCAAAATAATGTAAGTTATATCTCCATAATTTAGAAATGTTGGTGTTGTCCCAACCTATTTCAGATAAATTATAAGTTTCATTTAAAAAAGTAAAATGTATAAAATCAGATGTTATTGATTTACGTTGAATGAAATTATTTAATTGTTGATCGGCATTTATTTTTGGATAAATGTTTAACTCTGAAATGTATCTTGGTAAAAAATTAATAATTCGCCAAAATATCTGTTTTAGTTTTAAATATTTAACAGTATGATAGAGCCTTATAGTTTTTTTAAACAATTTTTTTCAAATTTGTTAATACTGATACAATTCGTTCGGCCGTTTTCCCATCCCATTTTTCAGGAATTGAACCTTTTTTCCAATTTCCTGAAAATAGTTTTTCCATATTGGGTTTGATTGCACTAGGATTAGTCCCAATCAGTTCATTACTACCAATACTAACTGTTTCTGGTCGCTCTGTATTATCTCTTAAAGTCATACATGGAATTCCCATTACAGTAGTTTCTTCTGTAATACCTCCTGAATCTGTGATTACTGCTTTTGCATTTTCAACTAGGTAATTGAATTCCAAATAACCAAGCGGTTCAATCATATGTAATCGTTCATCATCAATTCCTGAATTCTGTAGTATTTTAGCCGTTCTAGGATGCACTGGGAAAATTAATGGTAAATTTTGTGAATGAGCAATTATTTCATGCATCAAAGATTTTAATTTACCTTCTTCATCAACATTTGCGGGTCTGTGCAATGTCATGATTAAATATTCTCCTTTCTTTAATGAAAGCCTATCCCATACTTCAGGTTTTTGAAATCTTGAACGATGTTTTACTAAAGTATCAATCATAGTATTTCCTACCCAATGTATACGATCATCAGTAACACCAATTTTATTCAAATTTTTACCGGCATCAGGAGTCGTAGTAAAAAAATAATTAGTAATTGAATCTGTAACCATTCTATTTATTTCTTCAGGCATAGTCCAGTCGCCTGAACGGATACCTGCTTCAACATGTGCAACTGGAACATGAAGTTTTTGTGCCACAATAGAACATGCCATCGTAGAAGTCACATCTCCTACAACAAGGCATAAATCAGACTTTTCCTCCATCAACAACCGTTCGTATCCAATCATAATTGCTGCTGTTTGTTCGGCTTGCGTTCCTCCTCCAGCTCCTAAATTCACATTTGGTTCCGGAATGCCTAATTGTTCAAAGAAACTATCACTCATATTTTTATCATAGTGTTGACCTGTATGAATCAATCTATATGATATATTTAAATTTTCATCTTGTGCTTTATGTATCGCATCAATAATTGGTGCGATTTTCATAAAATTAGGACGCGCTCCTGCTATTAAATCTATTTTCAATGTATTTAATTTAAACTTTGTATTTAAATAATATTAACCCAAGTTCCTGTTTTCAAACTTTCAATAGCAGCGAAACTTGCTTTAGTCGTATTTACAATTTCATCCATTGGAATTATTTGATTACCTCCATTTTGGATTGATGCTATTAATTGATTGAATTGATTTTGATGACCTTTATCCTGACTAGATCTTGCAGAACTAAAGTTTTTAAAGCCATAACCTTTGAGGCTTCGCCAATTATCCATTATTAAAGTTCTTTCTTGATGATATATTTCTACTCTTTCTTTTGCATATGCTTTTGACCCATTTGCAAAATAATTTATAACTGCATTGGTACCATTTTCATACTTCAATAAGATACTTGCATTATCAGAATTTTCATTTGGATCAATTCCCATAGAATTCATACAAACAGACTTTACTTTAGAACCTGTTAAATAGGAAATTAAATCAATAAAATGACAAGCTTCTCCAATTATTCTACCACCACCAATTTGCATATCTTGAACCCATACTTTTGATGGAATAAAACCGGCATTCATAGTCGCAATTATATTCATTGAACTATTTGCATTACCTAATGCCGTTTTCATTTTTATTGACAAGGGCGCAAACCTTCTATTAAAGCCAACTAAGACTGTTTTTCCCGAATTTTTATACGCTTCAATAACTAAATCTAACTCATCTGCATTTAAGGCTAACGGCTTTTCAACAAAGACATTTTTATCCGCTTTCAGTGCATCGATTACTAATTTAGCATGAGAATTATGTCTGGTTGTAATCATCACCAAATCAATATCCCGATCTTCCATGATAGTAATATTGTCAGTTGTGGAAAATGGTATTTTGTATTTTTTTGCTAGAGTAGTACCCGACAAGCCACTCGCGGATGATATAATTTTTAATTTTCCAGATGTTTTTTTCAAACATGGTAGAATCATTGCAGAGGTAAAATTACCAGATCCAATAATACCTATAGTTCCTTTACTTGGATAAAATTGATTAGATTGAATTTGTACAAGGCGATCAGGGGCTATTTCTTTTTCTGGATATACTAGAATAGAAGCAATGGCATTATTTCCATTCATATCAGAATATATTTTCTGATAATTATGAAGATCTATACGTTCTGTAATTAATTCCTCTACATTAATTTTATTTAAGGCAATAGCTTGCAGGACTGCCTCAAAATTTCTTTTTTCGGTCCAACGTACAAAAGATAATGGATAATCATTCCCATTTTGTTCGTAATCATCGTCATACCTGCCAGGTCCATAAGAACAGGATACTTGAAAAGTCAATTCTTTTTCATAGAAATCTGCTCTAGAAATATCTAAACCAATTACGCCTACTAAAACAATACGGCCTCTTTTACGGGACATTTTAGCAGATTGAGAAATAATATCATTGCTCTTGTTAGATGCTGTTATAATAACTGCATCTGCTCCTACGGAGTTCGTGATATTTTGAACATAGGCAATTTGATCTATACCTAGTCCAGGATTAATTGCATCTATTCCAAATGATTTTGCAAGAGCCACTTTATGTGGATCAAAATCAAAACCAATTACATTACAACCATTTGCTTTTAACAATTGTGCAGTGATTAAACCAATTAGTCCCAAACCCACTACAACAATGGTTTCTCCAAATGTTGGATTAACTAAACGAATTCCTTGAAGACCAATTGCTCCAATTACAGTAAAAGATGCCTGATCGTCGGTAACATTTTCTGGTATCTTAACAACTAAATTCTTAGGTACACAAACGTATTCAGCGTGTGGTCCGTTTGAAGCTACTCTATCACCAATGATGAATTCGTCCACACCTTTTCCAACTGCAATTACTTTTCCAACATTACAATAACCCAAAGGAAGTGGCTGTCCTAATTTATTAAAAACTGCATTAATGGTTGGTTGTAGACCATCTGTTTTAATTTTATTTATAACTTCTTTTACTTTGTCTGGTTGTTGTTTTGCCTTTTGAAATAGATTAGATTTACCAAATTCAACAAGCATTCGTTCAGTGCCGAGGGAAACAAGACTTCTAGTAGTTTGAATCAATACTTGTCCTGGTTTAACCTGTGGAGCAGGTACTTCTTCTAAGATTGTCGCTCCGTTTTTAAGGTCTTGTATAATTTGTTTCATTTATGAAAATAATCTTGATTTTTCTTCTCTATTGGGATAATTAATAAGTACTGCCTTGTATTTACCCTTAAATACAAATAAACTTCCGGCAGCAGCACCTATAATTTTATATTTTGAAATTAACAGTTTAATATCATCAAGGCTACCTGCACCACCTAATACAGTCATAGGATAATTTGTTTTCTCTCTAAATAATGATATTATTGCGTCATCATATCCATTCATTGTTCCATCATTATCGATAGAGTTAACCACGATTTCACCTACTCCAATTTTATTTAATATATCTATGAATTCATTTAATTTAACCTTCGCTTTAATCTTACCATTATTTGTATAAATATCATACCCTCCACCTAATAATTTACTCCTTTTTTTTAAATCAATAATTACAACCACACTTTGAACGCCGATTGCTTCACCAATTTGTTTTATTATAATTGGATTGTTCACAGCAGCACTGCTGATTGCTATTTTTTCTGCGCCTAGTTCTATAATTTTTTTGGATTGTTCAACAGTTGTAATTCCGCCCCCATAACAAAAAGGCATTCTACATTCAGTTGCCAAATTTTTTATCATTTCATAATTAGGTGGCCGATTTTCAACAGTAGCATCAATGTCTAAAACTATTAATTCATCGACTTCTTTTTCATTAAATATTTTTACTGCATTTATTGGATCACCAACATATTTAGCATCTTTAAAACCTACTGTTTTAACTAAGCCTTTATTATGCACAAGTAAACATGGAATTATTCTAGATCTCAACATAATTAAATACTTGCAAAATTAGAAAGTAATTGAATCCCATTGGAATGGCTTTTCTCAGGATGAAACTGAACTCCAAAAATATTATCGTTGAAAACTGCTGAAGTAAATTCTTCTCCATAAAAGGTAGTTCCCAGTATATTATTAGAACTTAATGGTTGAAAAAAATAGGAATGAACGAAATAAAATCCTAATTCAATATCTATTTTATTAAAAAGGTCATGTTTAATTTGGGGTACTACATTATTCCATCCCATGTGTGGAATGAATGGTTTATCCTTTATTTTTAAAATATCAAATTTTTTTACATTTCCATTTATCCAACCAAGTCCTTTTTGAGTTCCTTCTTCGCTATCATTACTTAAAATTTGCATTCCTACACAAATACCTAGCACGGGCTTTTTCTTAACTAAAACCTCTTCGTTTAATGCATTTCTAAGTCCTGAACTATCTAATACTTTTATTGTTTCATCAAAATCTCCCACACCGGGTAAAATCAATTTATCAACATTTTTCAATTGTTCGGGATCCTGTATTATTTTATATTGGAAATTTGTTCGATTATAAATATTTGCAATTGCTTGAACATTTCCAGATCCATAATTTATAATTCCTATCATCGTTTACCTCCTTTTTCAATTCCAAATATTTTTAATAATGTAGCGCCAAAATTATAAATATTCTCCTGTGATTTATAATCTTCAAAAGTTTTTTTAGGGGCTTGAAAATATGACCACAATTCTTCAGTTGTTATTCCTAGTTTATTAGATACATATTCAAAATCTTCCTTAATCTGTTCTTCTGTATAAGATTCATTTTGTAGTTTTTCTAACGCTTCCTCTCTAGTCATTTGATTTGTTAGTATTAAACTAGAAAATTGGACCTTTCTTGTATCATATCCAAATCTTTGTGGTAGCCAAAAACCTTCATAAAACCTAGTGAAACGTGATTCAAAGTGCTTTTGTGGATATTTTTGATACCCAAATTTTTCTACTAACGTTTCCATAGCCTCATCCTTATTATAGGGTATGAAATCAAGTGGTCTATACAGCTTAATGCCTTTGAAATATGGAAGCCAAATTTTATGCCACAATATGTTTGTTATTGGATAATCATTAAGTTTTCCAGTACCATGTTTTTTATAAATGTCATTTAACTGAATTGAATCAGATTGATAATACATCCATTCTAACGGGTTTCTTACACATTCCGTAGAATAGTTTCCGCCAGTTAATATTGTTTTTATTTTATACTTTGACGCAAATTTATACATGGTTGCAAAAAAAGCATGGTCTTGTGGGACGTCAACATGAGGTACTCCTGACTTAAAAAATGCTAATTGTAAGTCTTTCATCTCTTCCCAATTGATAACTTCAGTATATAAATCTAATCCCAAGCCATCTACTAATCTTTCAATATTATTAACAGCAATTTGAGAATTCCACCCAGCATCAACATGAAAAACTAAGGGTCTTAGTCCAAATTCAGTTACCATTTTGTATAAAAGGTATGAACTATCAATTCCTCCACTCATTCCCATCATGCAATCAAAATCTTTACCCTGGCCCTCCTTTTTTATTTTATTTACTAATTCTTCTAACTTAGTCTTTCCTCTTTCATCTGTGTGCCAATTAGGTTGTATGGAATTCTTAAAAGTTATACAATGATCACAAATGCCATTTTCATCAAATGTAATTTTTGAATCAGAGCTATCCATTACACAATTTTTACAAATTTTATAATTTTCTATATTCATTTGTTTTTAATTTAATTGTTTTTCAAGCCAAATTTGTTGGCATAGCATAGCAAATATTAAATACGTGTGGTCTTGCTTTCCTGAAAATTGTTCTTCAAAAATTTGATTAACAACTTTAACATCAAAAATATTTTGTTTTATTAATCTTTCCGAAGAAAAATAATGTTTAGTAAATTCATTTTCTTTGGAAAACCAAGATCTTATGGGAAGTGCAAAACCAGCTTTTTCTCTATAGATTATTTCTTTAGGTATATATGGCTCCATTGCTTTTTTCAAAATATACTTTTGTTCCCCATTTTTCATCATATATTCACGTGGAATTGTGTTCATAAGTTTTATCATTTCAAAATCTAAAAAAGGCACCCTTACTTCTAGACCAACAGCCATACTTAGCTTGTCGGTATATGATAAATTTAATGATCTTAAATCATATTTTTGATCAGCTAGTAGCAATGCTGAATTAATATCTTCGAGATTATTTAATTTGAGAAAATCTTTTAACTGCTCATCAGGATTAATTAATGTTTTATCTAAGAATAAGGATTTAATTTTTTCTGGTTTACCCCAAATAAAATAACTAGATAATCTTTCATATGTACTTAATTGAGAAGAATCTGAAAGTTTTTTAAATCTTCTAATTGGCGTCTTAAATCTTCCAAAAATTGATGAAGGTATGTTGTTAGCAATCATTGGTAACAACAACTTAGTGAATGATGGCATATTTTTAAATAAATATTCTGCTTTATATCTTCGATATCCGCATAAATATTCATCTGCTCCTTGACCACTTAACATTACTTTTACACCATCTTCTCTAGCTGCTTTGCTAATTAAATAGGTGTTTATTGCGGAAGGATCTGAGATACCATCTTCCATAAAATCAATTAAAGTAGGAAGTAAATTTAAAAAATTATAATCAGCCTCGATAACATTTAATTCTATTCCTAAAATACTTGCCATTTTTTTAGCATAATGTATATCTGAGCTTTGTTGGTCTTGTAAATTATCTTCTTTTGAAAAAGATATCGTGTATGCATTTTTTATGTTTGCTTGTGCATTTACTGCTTCATAAGCTATGGTGGATGAATCTAAACCCCCACTTAAAAATAAAGAAATTGGCACATCTGAAATTAGCTGGCGTTTAACTGAATCTGCTAAAGTATTGTGTAAGGTTTCCGCTATATCATCCTCTTTACAATTGATGATTTTTGTATTTAAATCATTAAATAAATATGTGGCATTTATTTGTATCCCATCCTGAAATGTATAACAAATGCCAGGCTCAACTTTTTTATATTCTTCATACATGGTATTAGGTTCAGGAACATACATGTATGCTAATTGTTCAACTAATGATTGTTTTCTTATTGTTCTTTTTAAATTTTGAAAAGATAGTAAGCCTTTAATTTCCGAACTGAAATAATAAGAATCAAATTGATGTGTATAGTAAAGAGGCTTTATTCCAATAGGATCTCTAAGCACAAGCATTAATCTATCTTTTATATCATAAATGGCTAATGCAAAAATTCCATTAAGTTTTGATAAAAAATCTCTACCCTCTCTTGAAAAACCTTCCAAAATTACTTCAGTATCTGTGGTTGATTTCCAATTAATAATACCATAATTTAATTCAAGTTCAATCTTTAAACTTTTGAAATTATATATTTCTCCATTAAAAGTTATAACATATCTTCCACTAGCGTCAATCATTGGTTGATGGCCTGCATTACTTAAATCGATAATTGATAAACGAACTTGACCAAGATGAGCGTCCTGTTTTTCGGATATAAATGTACCAGAGTCATCAGGTCCACGATGCCATATAGCTTTTAATGATTTAGCTATTTCGATTTGGTTATACTTTTGAGAACTTACTGCAACGATTCCACACATACTTTTAAATATAATATTTACTAACTACTTTTTTCATTGAAATTTCTTGGTCAAACATATCTAATGCAGCATTAGAAGGAATATATGGAGTCTCAGCAACAATTTTTGCATGTATTTCGGCTTTTGAAAACCAATTGTGGTCGTTGACATCTATTACATAAATTCTTGACTTCATGCAAACTGGTAAACTTTCAATCCATGGGTTATATGTGACAACAGCACAACAACCTGAAAAAATTGCTTCATATACACTTCTTGGAGAAGAATCACTTTCTGGTATTGAAATTGCCATAAAAGCATCAGATAATATCTGATACATTTCATTTTTAGTTTGCAACCTACCAAGATTTTTATCTTGAGTATTCAAAAGTAAATCAACTTGATATTTGTATGCTTCTTCCCAATAGGGATAAAACAATATTAGTTGACTATTATTTAAAGAGCTATTTCTAGCTGAAATAATTTCTTTAATTCTATATAAAGGATATAAAGCCCTAATTGATACAATACTAGATCTTTTATTCTGCTCATTATTAAATGTTTTGATTGTATTAACATCAATTCCATATTGTATAACATCTGCATTTTTTTGACTTAATTTTTTAATTCCATTTTGAAGATTAATTGAGTCTACTATTAAATGTTTTGCAGCTTTTAAAGCTTTTGATGAAAAGTATTTATATAATTTAGATTTATAAGGTCGAATTAAAATTTCATCTCCTTGCGGAGAGCCAATGTAATCTATGTTGGAAAGCCAAGAAATAAACATATAATACATTGTATGAGCATGAAATATAGCATTTGGATAAGTCTTTTTTAAAGATTTAATTTTAAATATCTGTAGCGGAAAAAATAATAATTTTATAAAATTTCGCCATTTGTTCCCAAAAGATGTTTGCTTTGAGAATAAATATTGATCAATGATAAATAAATTGATCACGTTATCAGTGTTTTTTATTAATTTTTCCTGTCCCTCCGATTCGATTAAATCAGTTGCAAATAATACTTCAGTATCTAAACAAATGTTGCTAATAGTTCGATACCAATCTAATGCATGAAAATCTTTTCCACTTGCTAGGAAAATAATTTTTTTTTCTAATTTGTTATTCATTAAGCTCGATTAGCATATTTTTTAAACCATCTTTAAATTCAATCTTTGGTGACCAACCAAAATGATTGCAAAATTTATTAATATTGGCAATTGTCTCTAATACTTCACCTTTCCTTTCTATTTCAGAATATTTTACAAATATTTTATTTTTATTTTCGGTAATTATAATATTCATAATATCACTAATCGAATATGATTTTCCTGTGCCAATATTAAAAATATTATACCCAATAAAACCTTTATCAATTATAATTCTTATGGCGTTTACAAAATCATCAACATGAACATAATCTCTTTTGGGCCTTGGATCATTTAAATTAATTTCTTTTAATTTAAGTTGATTTAAAATTGTTGGAATTAGAAAAGAACTATTTTGGCCTGGTCCATAAATATTAAAGGGTCGTATAATAATAACATCAATGCCAAAATCTCGGGCATATGAATTACACAGATCTTCACAAATTAATTTTGATTGTGTATAAGGATTTAATGGACTAGTTGGATGATTTTCATCGATTGGCAAATATGATGGTCGACCGTAAACATAGGTGCTAACGAAAATAAATTTGGAATTATTTTTTTTAGCTTTTTCCAATAAATTTAATGTAGAGAGAAAATTATTTCGATAAAATTTTTCTGGGTTAGTAAAAGAATCTGGAACGTAACTTTTTGATGCTAAATGTACTATTATATCAGCATTTGGTAAATCAACTACTGTTCTCAAATCACATAAATCTAAATCTTGACTTGATTTTATTTGTGAAACATCATACAAATCCGAGGGTAAACTACTTATCAATGCTCTACCAACAAAACCTTTACTTCCTGAAATCAAAATTCTCTTTTTCATAAAAATATTTTTTCAGAAAATTCTTCAATAGCTTTTTCATAATCTGATGGCCTACCAATATCTAACCAATAACCATTAAATTCAAAAATATGAGGATATTTCTTTTTTGATATTAAAGCAGCCATTAAATGATCAAATCCAAAAAAAGTATCATGAGGTATAACAGATAAATTATCTCGATTCATCATATATACTCCCATACTTACCAGATAGTCATTGGTAGGCTTTTCTTTAAAATCAATCAGTTCGGATTTTTCATTTTGTATTAAAACGCCATATTCAACCTTATCCTTTCTTCTATAAGCTGCTATTGAAAAATTTGAATCTTTTTTGACATGTTCGTCGAAAAAGTTTTCAAAATTTAAATCAGTCAAAACATCACCGTTCATTACTAGAAAATTTTCTGGTAAATCTTTAATTAAGGTAAGTGGGCCCATTGTACTTAATGGTTTATGTTCAAGTGAATAATCTATTTTTAAATCCCACTTAGAACCATTTCCACAAAATGCTTTTATTATATCAGCCATATGATTCACCGTAATAGTAATATGATCAAAGCCATATTTTTTTAGTTGTAAAATGATAATTTCTAATATTGGAATATCCCCAATAGGAACTAGTGGTTTAGGCAATGATATGGTATAAGGTTTTAGCCTAGTGCCTTTTCCTCCTGCTAAGATTATGGCTCTTTTATTCATATTATATATTATATATATTGTGTTTGTATCTGTTTAAATTTTCCGGTATTTTAAACCAAGCAATTGTTTCAGCAAGTCCTTTATTTAAGTCATATTTTAATTCCCATTTTGTGTTGGCGATTAATTTTTGATTTGAACCATAAAGTCTGAAAACTTCCGATTTCTCAGGTCGTTTTCTTACCTGATCTGTGATAATTTTTGCATTTGGATTGATTTGATTAATCAATGCTAGTGCTAAATCTCCAACTGAAATTTCAGAATTGGTTGCAATATTACAATCTTCACCAATTAATTTATCAGACAATGCTATCTCGAGGAATCCGTTAACAGTGTCTTTCACAAAAAGCAAATCTCTTGTTGGTGTTAAATCTCCTAATTTGATTTCCTCGTTCCCGTTTAATAATTGAGAAATAATTGTTGGTATGATTGCACGTGCTGATTGTCTAGGGCCATAAGTGTTAAAAGGTCTAACGATTGTTAAAGGAAGATCAAAGCTTCTGTAAAAGGATTCTGCAATACAATCAGCGCCAATTTTAGATGCAGAGTAGGGCGATTGTGGTTGTCGAGGGTGTTTTTCATCAATTGGAATATACTTAGCAGTACCATAAACTTCTGAAGTGGATGTAACAATTACTCTTTTAATTTTAAGCTCCTTTGCTGCTTGTATAATATTCAAAGTGCCTTTAACATTTGTGTCTATATAGGAATCAGGTGAATGATAACTAAATGGTATTGCAATTAAAGCTGCTAAGTGAAATACAATATCACAATCTATCATTGCGGTCTTTACTCCATTAGGATCTCTTATATCACCTGCAAATATTTCAATTTTTTCTAATTTTTCTGGAGTAAATGTATCTAGCCAACCCCAAGAATTAAAAGAATTGTAATAAACAAATGCTTTTACACTGTATCCACTGTCAATTAGTAATTCAACTAAATGACTTCCGATAAACCCATCAGCACCCGTAACTAATACTTTTTTACTCATATTTTTTTTTATTTAAATTATCAAAATAACACATGGTGTAAATTATCAATGGGCTAAACATATACGAATAGTGTATTAAACTTAAAAGAATAAAAACCCTATAAGTAGTTATATTTCGCAAAATAAATCTTAGAAATGACAACCCCAATACAAGACCTCCTTGAACTGTTATTTGAATAAAGGAAATTTCATTACCTTCAGCTAAATAACCTTCAACATTGGTATCAGTGAAATTATAAAGACTTTGTTTATAAAATTCGTAAATATCACTTGGTAGTGGGTGTAATATTCTAATATAAGTTTGAATATCTGTTAGTTGATAAAAAATTACTAATCCACTTATTGCTGCTTGTGGAATTTCAATTGAATCGAGAATAGCTCTTACAATAAAAAGAAATATAAATAAAAAAAATAGGAAATATATAATTATTGTTTTTAAACTTATCGGTTTTTTGTTTTTATAATAAAAGTTAAATTGTTTTTGGCCAAAATAGGAAATTAGTGATGTTTGAACACCAAAATAAAATAAGATCACATAATCAATTAGAAAGCTTCTTTTATTATATGTGTAACCAATTAAAAAAACGGCAACAAAAAAAGCAGAAAAATGATAATTTAGAAATAATCCAAAAGGTCTACCCTCAAAATCATCTTTCAAAGTAGTTATTAAATGTTGAATTGGAATTGGAAAATAACCAATGATCTTTTGAATAACCATCAAAACAATACAACTAATGAAAGCGATATTTAAGAAAATTGATCTATGTGGATTTCTTTTAAAATATATTAATGAAAGTATTGGTAGACCAAATTGTTTCAAATTTAACATTAATGTTATTGGACTTAGATAGAAAATAGACAAAAAATTAAATAGAACATAAATACCAAGGATAGTTACATCTTGTTTTTCTAAATTATTTTTAAAGATTAAAAAAATAAATGAAATCATTAATAATAGTTCCGAGGCAACCTGTAAACTCTTAAAAACAGTTTCGGCTAAAATTGCTGACATAATCATCAGAGGAACTAACAGATTAGTAGCTATTTTATCTAGATATATATTATTATCTAAACTTATGCTAGTATTCAACTAAAATGCTTTTTTAATTGTTTCATAAATATTTTAATCAACAAATATGTTGATTTGATCTTAAATTCAAGTTTGGAGTACTTAATGCAAAATATTAAATCATTTTTACAACTGTTAAAATCTGGTGTATTGGAAATAAATTTTGCATTTATATATTTAGGAAATGATAAGGCTCTATTTAATTTATCATTATTCAATAATGGTAAAAACGAATTGATTGCGTTGAAATATACTGAAGACATATTTTTAGAAGAAATCCCCATCCCTAAATCCAAGTAGTAACCAAGCGTTTTATTTAAATATTTAAATTTCTGGGTTTTTGTAGATATCTGCATCCAAAATTTAAAATCTTCAGCAGCGATAACATTATTATTTTCATCAAATCCGGTAAGATTTTCTAAAATAGAGCGTCTAATCATTACTGATGATGTAGATATTGGATTTCCGTTTATTAATAAATCCTCAATTATTGGGGTTGATAAATCTCTACCCTTCAATTTTCTCTTTTTAAAAGCATTTTTGTTATCACCTATTAAAAATAAATCATGAAATATAAAATCTACATTTTGATTAATTTCATCATAACAAACTTCTAATTTTTCTGAACTCCAATAATCATCTGCGTCTAAAAAGCAAACCCAGTCTCCTGTAGCTTTTGAAATCCCTTTATTTCTTGGGTTGGCAGGTCCGCCAGAATTTTTCTGTAGTTCATATGAAATTCTTTCATCATAAATTTTTTCTACAATTTGTTCCGTTCCATCTGTTGAACCATCGTCAATTATTAAAATTTCAAAGTCTGTATAAGTTTGTGATAAAACTGAATTTATAGCATTTAATAATGAAACTTTACTATTGTATGTTGGTATAATTACAGAAAAAAAAGGCATTTTGTTATTAATAAAATTGATTAGCGTTTAAGATATTTTTCCAGTTAGGTATATTATTATCAATACAAAAAATATTTTCGTTTTCAACACTTTTTGAATTATAATTATTTTTTAAATTTTCAAGGACGTTGGTAAACTCGTTTGTAGAATTAATAAAATACACATCTTTTGTTCCAAATAATGAATTTAGATTAAAATTTTCTGTGGCACCAGTAACAATTAAAGGCAAACCTAAATAATAGGACTCAAGTCCCACTGAAGTTGAATTGGCAGTGAAAACAACAGTTGCATTACTCCATAATTCCTTAAGACTCAAGTTTGTTATTTTGATGTTTGTGGAGGTTGCATTTTTCTTGATAAAGTTATCAATTGGGACAATTGGATGTGGCTTAATTAAAATATTATCAAAATAGTTGTTACTGTTTTTTTCAAATTCAAATAATATTTGGAGCTGTTGTTCAACTTCCTTTAATATTGAACCAGTTACAACTAATAAATTTTTTGGGGTATTGTCGGTTTTTGTCACTTCGGTATTTAATGATTCAATATATCTCAATGCTTCAGTTATAATGATATTCTTGGAAGGCCACCCTCCATTAATCAATGTTGTTCTTGAATTTTCGCTGAGTGCACATATAAAATCTGGCATTTTTCGACCATTTTTAATTTTTAACTCACTTGGGTCTCCTGGAAAGACTTTTAGATTAAATAAAGAAGAATTAGCTGGTGTGTGCACAGCACCGAAAAATATAGTATTTTGAAATTTATTTCTTATTGACAATAAGCTTTGCTCCCAAGGTTGGTTTTCCCAGATATATAATATTCTTTCAGTTGTTAGGGGAATTTTTATATTTTTAAATGAAGCGGCGTAAATATAATTATTCATTGAAGCCCCTCCCCAAAATGAATGTTTCCATTCGTTTTCCAATAATGGGTAAAAATTAATTTTTGAATCTATGTTTTTAAAGCTGCTTTTTATTTTAAATTTTATGAAATAACTTTTAAACCCTAATCTAAAAAATTCAGTTAAAGCAACCAACAATGAAAAAAGGCTTAAATTATTTTCTAAAAAAAAATATTTCTTCTCGGTTTCTTTTGATTTAGAATTTAAAATAGCCTGATATTCTACAGCTTTTTTGAAACTAAATTGTTGTTTTGAATAGACCCAGATCCAATTAATTGGTATGTTCAAGTTATTGATATAATCATTTAGCGGTCCCCAATAATTTGAATAAAATATGCCGGCATTTATTTTTTCTTGGTCAACTCCAGGATAATAAGTTACAATTGTAATTTTGGCATTTTCATTGAAACTTATGTTTTTAAAATAAATTAGTTTTCTGATTAAAAACCTAAATAATGGTATTACGGCAGTGATTATTGGTGGAATTTTATCTTGTGAAAAGATATTCTTTAAAGCAGTATTTTTCTTTTTTTTATACCAGTAAAATTGACCTAAACAATTTTCTTTAATCCAATTAGATAATATTTTAGCTAATACTTTGTTCTCACCTCTATAAATAAATACATTAAATTCCCCTTCATAAAATAATTTTTCAATAATCCATATTTTGGTAATATAATACGGAGATTTTGATTTATAAGGACATTTGTCAGCAATTAAAGTTTGCCACCAAAATGACTCGTCATGTATTAGCTTACTTTTAAAATGCTTGTATAATTCGAGCCCATTAACTTTTGAGTTTGCAATTTGATTAGTCCAACTTAAATACTTATTTCTCCAACTTAATGGATCATTTTCTAACAACTTAGGAATAGAAATATAATTACCTTCTCTGTAATTCTCTTCCCACAAATATGAATAACCTTGCTTAATATTTGATTCAATTCCAAAATCCAATAATTCAAATATTTTTGTATTCATTTTTATTTTAAGCAATATTATCTAGCCTAATTTTTTAAGCAAAATTTCAGCTTCTTCTAAATCTTCTTGACAGTCTACGCTTTTTACTTCGTCAGTACACTCAATCATTCTGACTTTTAAACCATTTTCAACAAAACGCATCATATCAACTGATTCTATTTCTTCATAATAACCATTTCCTAATTTAACAAACTCTTCTAAAGCACTTGACCACATTGGCATGACACAAATTTCAACTCTACATTGGAATTTTTTATCACCAAGCCAAATTGCAGGCAAAGCATTTCTTGAAAAATACATGGCATTTGATTCATGATTAATAACAACTTTTACTTCATTTTGGTCTTTTTCCGCCTCTTCATAACTCATCCATTTATATAAATTAACACAAGATAAGTCGGGATTTTTTTCTAACTCCTCGATTGCCTTATCAAGCCAAGGTCCTGAAACAAGTGGTTCATCACCTTGAAAATTAACAACTATGTCCCATGATTTTCCTGTATTAGTATAAGCCTCATGAACTCTTTCTGTCCCTCTTCTGTGACCATCGCTTGTCATAACAACCTTCGCACCAAAGCTTTCGCATTTTTCTATAATTGATTCGTTTGGTGTTGCTATTAAAATTTCATCAGCATACTTTGAATTACTCACATTTTCCCAAACCCATCTAAGCATTTCTTTTCCATGTATGATTCTTAATGGCTTATCAGGAAATCGATAGCCTCCCATTCTTGCAGGAATAACAACTAATACACTTTTACCGTTTATCATAATTTACTTAATATTTTTTCAACTTTTTTTAAATCTTCTAGAGTATCAACAGCTTTTGTATCATACGCTGTTGGTATCATCTTAACCTTATAGCCATGTTCTAATATACGCATCATATCAACCGACTCCACTATCTCTAAAGGTGTAGGTTCCAATTTGATATACTCTAATAAAAAATCTCTCCTGAAAGGAATAACACAAACTTGTTTAAACATTGGAACATTTCTTGTTTTAAATTGAGTTGGTATTGGTTCTCTAGAAAAGTAAAGAGCATTATTCATTAAATCACAAACAACTTTGATGCAATTACGGTCATTGAAGTCATCTTCATTTTCGATATTTGCTATTAAATTTGTAACTAATATGTTTGGGTCAGATAACATTGGTTCTACAGACTCATTAATCATATTAGGGTGCGTCATGGGTTCATCACCTTGGACCATTACTATAATATCATATTTAATATTATTTGTTTGCTCAAGTTTTTCGAGCGCCTCTGCACACCTATCAGAAGCCCTTTCATGTGTATCACTTGTCATTACAGCATTTCCACCAATTGATTTTATATAATCATAAATTTCAGTATCACAAGTTGCTACTACAGTTTGTTGCAATAATGGTGATTGTGAAACTCTTTCATAAACATGTCCGATCATTGGTTTTCCATTTATTTTAGCCATCGGTTTACCAGGGAAACGGCTACTACCCATTCGTGCTGGAATTAGTGCGATAATATTCATACTCTATAACATTTTAAATTTTATTAAATATTTTATCTTTATTTTTCATAGCCCAAGCTGAAAAGTCAGAAAATCCTTGATCTAAATCCGTAAATTTTTCAATTCCTAAAAGTTCTTTTAATTGTTTATTACAAGCATAAATACCATTTTGATCGCCTGGAGTTGATTCTGAAACATAATATTGTGAATCTGGTATACTATAGCAAATCTTCTTTAACAAATCCTCAACAGTGGTTCTTATACCTGTCCCAACATTAATTGACAAATTATTTATTGTTTGATTTGTTGATGCTTTAAACCAACATTCAACAACATCATTAATGTGAATAAAATCACGATAACGATTAAGACTCCCTTTAACTTCAATTTTCCCTGACTTAATTGCCTGAGATAAGTATATGCTTACCATACCTTGACGTAAATTACTAAGATCTTGTCCGGGCCCATATACATTAAACATACGTAGCGCAATGTATGGTAGCTTATCCTTGTATACTTTTAGGTAACCCTCACTAGTTAGTTTACCTACCCCATAACCAGAAAGTGGCTTAGCCTCATATTGTTCCTTAATTGGTTCGTCTGGAACATTTCCATAAACAGACATTGAACTTGCATAAACTATTTTATGGGACTTATTTTTTATACCATATTTTATTAGATTCAAAGTAGAAATTACATTTTTCTGTAAGTCAGCGATTGGATCATCGTAACTTATTTCTCCTGAAGATTGGCCAGCTAAATGTAAAATTAAACTACAATCAATTGGCAGGTTATCAATTGTATTATTTAATGATAAATCTTGGTTTATAAAAGTTAAACCATTGGGAATATTTTCTCTATAACCATTTGATAAATCATCTACTCCGAAAACTTCAAATCCTTCATCAATAAATCTTTTTGCAACATGTGATCCTATAAAACCAGCAACTCCTGTTATTAATATACGTTTATTCATTTAAATATAGTTTTTATATGGTTTTTAGGTTAATGACCATTAAAATATTATTTGGAAATATTTTTCGGCCAATTTTGTAAATCAGACGCCTTAGATAAAAATACAGAATCTATTGAATAAGCTAAGAACCTATACCCTTCAGCAATTCTTTGTTCAAGTAAATTGACATCAGGCATAACTACATGAACTCCACAAGCTATATTAAATCGAGCACATAATAACTTAATTTCGTTCATAGTATTAATAAACTCTATTGTTTCAAATTGGCCAATTTTTCCCATAGATGCAGATAAATCATAAGGGCCTACTAAAATGGCATCTAACCCTTCAACTTGAAGTATTTTTTCTAATTGATCCAATGCTCTGATATTTTCTATCATTGCAATTAGTAAAGGAGCTTGTGCTTCTGAATTATATTCTAAAAAATTTTTTCCAAATAAATTTGCACGAGAAAAACCTACACCTCGACTTCCAGATGGTGGCCAACAACATGCATTTTTTACCGAAGTAAGTTGTTCTGCACTCTCTACCATAGGTACAATCACACCACCGGCACCTGCATCAAGCGCTTCTTTACAATCTTTTGGATGACCTTGTGCTAATCTAACCAATGGTAAAGTATTACCTAATTCCAAGGCCCGAAAAATATCAGGAAGTTGATTCAAACTGAATGTTCCATGTTCTAAATCAATTGCAACCCAATCATACCCGGAACTACCCATTATTTCAGCTACTGATGAATTTGGTAATTGCATCCAACTGCCGATAGATATTTTATTTGATTTCAAATTTGTACGAATAGCCTCTATTTTATCTAATCTTTTCATATTTCTGTAAAATCATTTAATGAATAACCACTAAAATAATTAAATAATTTACTATTTATATTATTTTTTTTAAGAATGAATGGTACTTTACAGGTATCGGCAGCATTTTTATCTGCAATTGAATCTCCTATCATTACTGTTTCCTCTGGTCGCAATTTAGAATTTTCTAATATTGTTAATATTCCAGAAATTTTACTAGTTGGAGTACCAAAAACATAATCAAAAGTAAATTCCAACTCAATTTTTTTTAAAATTATATTTAGTTCTTCTACAGGTGTTGCAGATACAAGTATAAAAGATTGATTTTTTTTATTATTTCTTAAATATTTCTCTACTCCAGGAATCCATTCAGAGTTTACAACTGCATCCATAACTAATGAACTAAATTGATTACTTAATTCATTAATTTTTTTTTCTGAAGCAAATTCACCAACCCAACTTAAGTAAATTGGGAATTTATCATACCGAGACATTCCGCCATTTAAATCGTTATGATTTCTAATTTTTTCGACAATTTCATTTCCATAAGACTCAAATAATTTACAGAAAGAATTAGTTTTAACTTGTGCAGAATCTTTAATTACACCATCAAAATCCCAAAATATTATTTTTGCGTTAGTAATTAAGTCTACAACACTTATGCTCTTACCCATATCTGATTATAAGTATTTTGAAAGCCTGAATTAGAATCATCAATTTCATCTGAATGTCTTTTTTCTTTAAGTATCATACCAGCATTGGTTAATAATTCCTTGCATTTTATTGCTTGTTCTTCAAAGTCATCATTAACTTCAATTAGTATTGAATTAATACTACATAGTACGTTTTTGCCACCCATTAAAATAAAATGCTCTAAACCATCTACGTCCATTTTAATATAATCTGGTTTCGAAATGCCTAGTTTATTAATTGCGCTATCCATATCTAAACCGATTAATTGATAGCTAAATAATTCTTTAATAATTTTACCATCCCATCCAAAATTTTCACCAAATGTAGATAAAGCTCCCCCCCATTCGGTGCTTGTCATTTTCAATTCACTTATGCTAATTTGATTACTTAGTGGTAATGGTACTATGCATACCTTATTTGTTAAATTGTTTAGAAAAATATTTCTAGCTAGCAATTCTAAATTAAAAACCGATGGTTCAAATGCAATAACACTTATTTGATTTTTTTTTGCTGCATATACACTATAAAGTCCAATATTTGCACCAATATCCCACAAGGTAGCACCAGCAGGGATGCTATCAATCCATTCTAATGTTTCTGGTTCTTTAGTTGAAAAACTTTTTACACGCCATCGGCATAATGCATTAGGAATTGCAAATGTGAAAGTTGCTTTATTATGTTCAATTTTAGTTGTACGGTTTAATGAAAAATTTAAAACTTGTTCATATAATAATTCGATAAATTTTATTTTACCCAAAAAATTTATAAGAGCAATGGAAATATTGGTAATTATTATTTTAATTTTACTTTTCATTGATACTTAAGCTTTGTGATACTTCATTAATTAATTGTATTAGTCCTTGTCCTAGATCAACATGTAAAGGAGGAGTATATTTTCTTCCAAGTTTTGGTTGATATGCATAAGGGGTTCGGATATAATGGCTTGACTGCTCTGAATTTAAAAATTGAATGTCTGTTGAAAATCCTAAAATTTCAGCCAACATTTTCATAAAATCAGCAACACTCATAGGTTCATGTCCAGTTAATACTATACTTTCATTTTTAAAATCTTCACCTAATGCTATAACACTTGCCTTGGCGGCATCTTCAACATGAATATATTCTCTTATAGCTTCAGGGCTTACTTTTGATATTTTAAGTTGGCCGGTTTTAATCGCATCACGAACTATTCGGAAAAGTCCATTTGATTCATCAGATCTAGGTCCAAATAAAGAACCATATCTTAAAATTGTATATTCTAAGCCGTAAACACGATTATATTCTTCAATATAATGTTCCGATGCTTGTTTACTACACCTGTAAAATCCACCCTCTCTACTATAAACGTATACTGTACTTGCATAAATAAATCTTTTTATAGCATATTTTCTACAAATATCTAAAATTTGAACTGTTCCAAGTACATTAATTTTAACAGTTTCAAGAGGCTTATTGATTGCATCATTCAAGTCGGATAATGCAGCGAAATGATAAACAATATCTGAATCTTTGATCGCATTTTCAATATTTTCTATATTCATTAAATCACCAACGATCATTTCTTGGTCATCTCGTAACCAGGGAGAAATTTTCATGTCAAAAATTTTAACACGATGTCCAGCATTGCTTAACTGATCTGCTACATGTGAGCCAAGAAATCCGCTACCACCTATTACTGTAATATTCATATTCTTTAAACTTTATTATATTCAAAATTATTTTTTGCTGAACGATCTAAAAGCCAAGTAGCAGAACTAACCAGTTTAGCAGGGAATTGATTAGAATTAGAATCCGATTTAAATGTGTTTGTCATAGCATGCCCTTTTTTACTTCCTTTTACTAGACAGAAAATTTGATTGGATGTATCAATTATTTTTTTTGTGATAGTTATTCTATCATATTTGTGGTATGGACTACTTGTAATAACTATATTTTTTTCATTTATTGCTAAATCAAAATTAGGAAAAATAGAAGCGATATGAGCATCATCTCCTATACTTAAAAGTAAAATATCGATATGCTTAGGCAATAAATTTGCATAACGATCACATTCTTCAATTAAATTATTAGCATCTCCTCGAATTCTGAAAAATTCATATTTATCAAAGTTTTCCTGTAATGCTTGCATTACCATATTAAAGTTACTATCGGGTGATGATTTACTTACACACCTCTCATCACCAAAATAAAATTTAATATTATTTGATAAAGTAGAAATTAATGGGAATAATTCTACATAAATATGTGAAGCCGACTGCCCTCCAGTTAACATACAATTGCATTCACCTTTATTTAAACAGCATGTTTTAATTTTTTCTGCTAATAAAATTGCAGATTTAAGTGCCCAATCTTTATCTTCAAAAATAAGATAATTGAGTTTATCACTATTTTTCATACTCACTTGCAGGGACTTCCCCCAATAATTTTTTGTTTTGAATAAACCTAATGGCCTCCTCAGTAGCTTCTATTTCCATTCTTGTTCTACAATCAATTGACATTGAACCCATGTGTGCAGTTAAAATAACGTTATCTAATGTATTAAGTAAACCGTTATAAGGCTCCTCTTCAAAAACATCAACTGCAGCTCCAGATAATTGATTACTTTTCAAAGCTTCATAAAGATCTATTTCATTTATAATCCCACCTCTTGAAGTGTTTATAATCATTGCATCAGATTTCATCTTAATAATATTGTTACGATTTATCAAATTCTTTGTTGTATTTGATAAAGGCAAGTGTAAGCTTACAACATCTGCCTGTTCTAATATTTCATCTAAGGAAACCCACTCGATGTTTAATCCTGGAAATATATCTGTTTTTTTATATATGTCATTTAATAAAATCTTTTTTGGCTTAAATCCGCTTAGATGCTTAAGTACAAGCGACCCAATTCTACCTACCCCAATTAAACCAATAACGGACTCTTCAATTCTACGTCCAAAATATCTATGCCATTTACCTTCATGCATATACTTATTAGATAAATGAACGTTTCGAATTAATGATAAAATCAATCCCATTGTTAATTCTGCCACTGCAGGTGCAGGTGCTAGTGCAGTATATGATAGTTTAATATTCCTATTTTGTATCGTATGTAAATCAAGTGCATCTAAACCTACTCCTACTCTTGAAATAAATTTTAAATTTTGGGCTTCATCTAATACTTCTTTATTTATTATTTCAGTTCCTGCAATAATAACATCAAAATCATTTACCAGTAATTTAAGTTCAGAAGGCGTTAATTTTTTATTTAATGGATTAATCAGATAATTAATTCCAGCTTTCTCTAATAAATCTAACGGTGTTCTATCTACATTTGCAAATGGAACTGTTGTAATCAAAACTTTAGCCATTTTTATAAATTTTCTGTTAGAATGTTTTCAACTTTATTAATAATGTTATTTGGAATATTTGCGAATAATGAACATAATTTCATTCTTGCATTAGCAACATTATCTGAATTCCACCAACCTTCAACATCTTCCCATATTAAATTAATATGGCTTGCTGCAGATGCGGCATTATCATGGAAAATACCAACATTTTTTAATTCATCAAATATAGCAATTGCTTCCTCACTTACCGGCGATGAAGACATATTCCAAAATAAAATAGTTGGTATATTAGCATTAATGTATTCTAAATAACCTGTGCTAACATTATAAGTATATACAACTAATTTAGCATCTTTAACTAATTGATGTATTTGAATATCTTTATCACTAAAATTAACTCCAGGCAAAGCCTTTTCCCATCTTTGTTTCTCGTTAAATCCATAATCGGTGTGATATAATCGGACTAGTAAATTTAGATCTCTGATATCTTGCTTAAGTAAGCTTGAGAAATTAATACACTCTTCTATAGTATTATTTAAGTTTAATCCTGATCCAGAGTCTATTCTAAATAAATATTTAGGCCATAATCCACGAACCAATAATAAATAATTTTTCTTTGGATAATTACCTTTATATTTTTCAATCGGAAGTTGCATTCCAAGTGGAACTACCTTTTCATTATTTTTAGTCCAACCCCATGATAAAAATTTATCCGAAATTTTTATCTCATGATCTTCTAGAAACATGAACTTAGGTATTCCATATCCACCATGTTGGCCATGTATCAATTTACAACCATTATCGATATTGTTTGCGATATATGCCATTGAAATAACATCATAAGTGGTAATATTCGATGTATAAATAATTTTTGGATTTTTGGGGAAGATATTAGAACCAGCTTCATCTACTAGATTTGGATATGCCTCCAAAAAACATATTGGAATTTGTCTAAAAACTTGGCTCATTAAAAAGGTCTCAAAATTGTCATCAATGTAATTTAATTCGTTTAATGATTTTCTGAATTCTAAATTTGGTTTATATGTGTTGAATTTTTTTAAGTAATAAAGAAATGGAATTTGCCTGAACTTTAAATTTAATTTTAATTCATTCCAGAAACCCAAATACGTTGACGCAATTACAATTTTGTTTCGTTTTGAAATAGAATTAAATATTGTTTTTAATTTGATCAATAAGGAAAATTTTGTTTTGCTAATATTTTTTAAATTATTAAATGAATTGTTACTCGGTTTGATATGTTCTCTCTTAAAATTATACTTACTATTTAAGAATAAAATGATTTGGCTGTAACAAAAATGATTCCATTCATTATTTACTATTAAACTTATGAATGAGCTCATATCATTTGGGATCATTTCTTCTTCTGGAAAGTCAACAATAATAGTTTCACTAATGTTGTAATTATCCAATGCATTATGAAGATTTTTCCATTTATCATACATGCCATGAATGAAATATCCTAGCCAAGGTCCAATTAAAATTCTCCAATATCTTTCAGAGTGATGCACTCCATGAATATGGTTAAGTTTTTCGGTTAGTATTATTAAAAACTTGTTATAAATCTTATCAGTGTATTTATAATCAGATTCTAATACACTAATCTTAGACCAATGATAATTTAATAGATTAGAACTTGGAAATTTTTCTATTTCTTCATAATCTAAGCACCAATGTCCTATAAATAAATTATCGGTTTTTTCAGATCGACATTCTTTTAATGAAGTGGTAACTAAAAAAAAGGAATTATTATTCATTAATTTGATCCTAAATTAATATCATTTAAACTAAGTCTATCCCCTTTTTGAAGGTTCGATTTTACTGTTTTCCCAATTATTTGATTAAAATGTTTAGGATGAAGTCCAAATCCAGGTCTGATTGATCTTACATTTTTATCTGTAAGCATTTCATCTTTCTCAATATCTTCTACAATATATAATGACCTAGAAAAATCTTTTCCTTTTTTTTGTTTTTCAGTTAAATTATAATCAATTACACCTATTGCTGATTCAGCTTCTCTTACTGATTTAACCATTTCGGCAAATTCTTTTTCATTCATGGAAAAACTAGCATCAGGACCACCAATTGATCTATCAATTATAAAATGTTTCTCTATAATTTTTGCGCCAAAAACAGTTGCAACAATAGGTACAGTTGCACCCATAGTATGGTCAGATAAACCTGAAATAACATTAAATCTAGTTGCTAAATCTTTTACCATAGACATATTGGCTTCATCTATAGGTGCTGGATAACTTGATGTACATTTTAATAAAGCAATTTGATTATTTCCAGCTTTCCTACATGTATCGACAGCCAATTGGATATCCTCTAATTCAGCAATTCCGGTAGAAATTATAATTGGCTTTCCCTTTGATGCAACATATTCTATAAGTGGTATATCCGTTATTTCAAAAGAAGCGATTTTATAAGCTGGGGTGTTTAATTTTTCTAAAAAATCTACTGCTGTCTTATCAAATGGTGATGAAAAACATACTAAACCTTCTTCCTCCGCCGTTTTAAATAAAATTTCATGCCATTCCCACGGAGTATATGCTTCTTGATAAAGTTTATATAAATTTTGATTATCCCAAATTGTTCCTTTTATAACAAAATCACCTTTATCTGAATCAATTGTCATAGTATCACAGGTATAAGTTTGTAGTTTTATACAATCTGCACCAGCTCTTTTTGCAGCTCGTATCGTTTCAATTGCAGTGTCAACACTACCATTGTGATTCGCAGATAACTCTGCAATAATAAATACATTAGAGCTTTTATCGATTAAGTGATTACCGATGTTCATAGTTAATTAATTTGTCTGATTAAACAAAAGGCTTCTGCTAATGGAACGCCTACATTTATTCCGTTTTTTTGTGCTGTTATTTTTAAGGCTTCGGGTGATCTAGGGTGAGGATATGCTCTACTCTCAAATTCATAGGACTCCATTCCTTTAATCTTGGCTGCTAAATTTTGTTCGGAAATCTTAAAATATAAATTTGGTATAAAATGCCTTGGATCAGATGACGCTCTCCATTCTGTACCTGATGGCGTCTCAAATGTAATAATGGTTTTAACATTTTCTGACTCCATCGGTCTACATGAAGTAACTACCGCTTCAAAAGTCTTTTGATGATCTATATTCAGATCTCCACCATGATGTGTAAAAATGACATCTGGATTAAAGGCTTTTTTCTCAGCTTCAACGACTTTAGTTATATCCAACAAATTAACTGCATCAAATCTATTATCTGGGAAATCGTATACACTTAGTGAATGATAGCCTATAGCTGCTTGTGCTTTCTTGATATTGGATTTGTGTATTTGAAGTTCATTTTCCCATAGGCTTACATCTCTAGAATCTGATCTTGAAGTAATGCCTTCTCCTAAAATAATTAAATGGGTTTGAACTGAATATTCATTTATTAATTTATTCATCGTTCCACCCAGTCCCAATAACTCATCATCTGGATGAGCTACAACAATCATAATTTTTTTATTTCTTAAAAATTCGTACATGTGCTGTTAAATTATTATTAGATTCTAAATGTGCATTACAAAATTCTATTTTTATTGAATCCGTCTCAATGAAAGCATTGGGATACCCCTCACAATCCAACATTCTTATATAATCGAAAATTAAATTTAGATCGTTTAGTTGTAGAATATTCCCATCCTCTGGCTTTCCTCTTTTAAATTCAACAACTTCTCCAGTTTGTGGTATGGGTTTTAAATCATTTTTTATGATTTCTATAATCATCTCACCAATGACGATTGTTGCAGAAAGGAGAATTTCTTTTGCAGTCCCCTCAAGGGTCAGGTTCTTTTTTAAATATATATCTCCAGTATCTATGCCTGCCTCTACTTTAATTGCAGAAATTTTTGTCTCTTTATGACCTCTTATGATTAAATTCTGAAGTGGGCTACCCCCTCTTCCATACGGCAAATCGGTCATATGAAATACAATACACTCAAATTGATTAAAAATACTACCAGGTATAATATATGACCAATGCGGTATAAATATTTTTTGAGGATTTATCTTAGTAACATTATCCAGATTAAAATCAGACTTAGTGTCTATCAAAACCCATTCATCATTAATGAAAGTCGTTTTTAAACTATTAAATAATTCTTTATGCCATTCTTTTTCGGAAAGAAATATGTATCTGTTCATTCTAATGAATTTTGGTATAGATAATTAATTCTTTTTCCTCTTTATAAAGTTTAAAGCCATTATTTACAAACACCTTAATTGATGGGAGATTTGTTTTTTTTACTTTTGCAAGTAGATTTACATTACCCATTTGGATTATGAGTAATTCAACAATTTTATTGCCAAGCCCTCTTCCTCTATATGGATTTGAAATAGAATAATCAATTTCAAAATATTCATTAACCTTATCCACTCGAATTTGTCCAATTGCAGAATCAAATTTGTCTGTGAATAAATATATCTTTGTAGTCTCGCTTTTTATTTTAGCTTGAAACCAAGTAAAATGATCAATTATTGATATTTGATTAGTATTTAATGAATTTTTTCTTACTTCTTCGTCATTTACCCAATCAAACAATTGTAAAGCGTCTTGATTCGTTTTAGCCTCTCTTAAGTAAAATTTGTGTTCCCTTAATTTAGAATGAATCACCACATCAATAAATTCATTGTTAAAATAGGTGTGACTTTTTAATACCGCTTCTTTTGTATAACTAGATTTTTCAAGCGCAATATATAGTAGGGGTCTAAGATCAAACGCGTAAGTAAATATTTTATGAAATTGCAATTCTTCAAAAGCTATCTGTTCTAATAAAGATAAAAAATTGCACCAGTGATCAACAAATTTTATTTCAAGACTTGTATTTAAAACAAATGAGATTTCGGCGTTTTTATCAATCCAATTTATATGCACCAAGCCACCGTATCCAATACAAACTCCATTTTCTAAATAAGAGAATAAAATTTGATCTGGCTTTTCGGCTTCAAATAATTTAGTTAATACAGTGTCGAAATATTTGTCCTGACTTTCTTTATCGAGGGGCTTGGACTGTCTTAAATGATAAATTTGTTCATTACGCCATTGCATAATATCATACCTATCCTGGTCTCTGATAGGTACAATTTGATATTCATTTAATGAATAGATTTGTTTTGATAAGCATTTATAATCTCTCACTTAATTCAGTCTTTTAAAACCTGAGTGGCAGATTGGCCCCTCTAATAATTCATTAATATTTAATTCTTGATGCTCACACTTTCTTATCATTCCATAAACCTTATCTAATTCTGAAAAATATTTTTCCAAGTAAATATCCTCATGTGCTATAGAGGCATAAAAATTAGTACTGGCTAATATATTCTTCTTTAACATTTCCTGAGCAATTAAGGTCTTATAAGCTAACGCATTTTCTGATTTAAATGAATATGTGCTTAATGCTGGAATACCTGCCAATTCAATTTCTAAACCATGTGTAGCTGCCAATGATTTCCAACCTTCCTGTACTTTTTTTCCAATTACCGTTATCAACTCCCAAGATTTAACCTCTTCCATCACTTTTAAGGTTGCTAATGCAGCTGTTGGTCCAATGCGCTCTGTCCAAAAAGTACTACTAATAAAAGATGTTTGTGCCGCTTCCATTACAGATTTTTTACCTACCACTGCAGTTAGTGCATAACCATTGCCAATTGTTTTTCCATACATAGCTACATCAGGCTCAACACCAAATTTTTTATAAATCCCTCCGAATGTTTCTCTAAATCCTGATGTACATTCATCAAAAATCAAGACTATATTTTTCTTGGTTGCCAATTCTCTTACCTTATGTAAAAAATTATCTTCAGGACCGAAATTTCTCAAAACTTCCATTTTAATTACTCCGATATCATGTTTTTCAACCAATTCAACTAATTCTTCATAATTATTATAGTGAAAAGGAAGTACCGTATCTTTCAATGCTTTAGGAACACCACTTGGATTTAACCCTGGTAATAAATGACCTGACAAACTATCGCCTGAATTATGATTTGCGGATAAATACCAATCATGCCAACCATGATACCCACATATTGCAACCTTATCTTTACCACTAGCTGCTCTAGCTATTCTTATAGCAATTGAATTGGCTTCGCCTCCACTTCTAGCAAATCGAACCATGTCAGCCCAAGGATTTATCTCAATTAGTTTTTCAGCTAAATAAACCTCTTCAGGACATGATAAAGTACTCATATTTCCTTTTCTCACTGTATCTAATACTGCACTATCTACTGCATCATGTCCATAACCTAAAGTATTAGTGCCTATGCCCATTATGGTCATATCAAGTAATTCTTGATTATCAAGATCCCAAATTTTACAACCTTTCGCTTTTGAAAAATAAGAGGGCCAATTATCTGGCAAGAACATTTCAGGTCTTTTAGATAACAACATAGTTCCTCCCGGGATTAAGGTTTTTGCTTTTTTATATAATTCCTGTCCTTTTCTCATATTAGTCTTTTTTTAAGGATTTTAAATACCCTTCATTTCTAATTATGTTACCGTTAATGTTAGCAAGGTCATTTTTGATTATATATTCTGTATAATAAAGCCAGCTTTGTTCTGACCCTATATCACTAATAATTTTATTGATTAATTCAAAATCCTTTTGCTCATCTACAGTCATTCGAATATTAGAATAATCTGTATTGTTTTTATAACTTATAGCTGAAAAAAGATTTCCCGATTTTAAATCCGAATTATTTCTTATGAATGGTGTAACGTGCTCTCTTTCAGATAATTTATTTGCTTCATTCCATGCTTTCTCTAATGCTGAAAACTTAAATACTTCCACATCCTGTCCATCCGGGAAGGTTTCATCAATTACATTTGAACCATAATCTTTATTTTGAGCTTTTGTAATTTCAATCACCTTATCTAATAGTAAAGGGTCAATCAAAGGACAATCCGATGTTACTCTCACTACCCAATTTGGTTTTATATTTTTTACTGCTTGATAAAATCTGTCTAAGACATCATTTTCCGATCCCCTATATACCTCGTATCCCCATTCTTTTCCTATCTTTTCAATTACATCATCTTCCTCATTCATCGTGGTGGCTACAATTATTTTATCAACATTTTTTGATTTACTTAATCTGTCTAAATGTATTTTTAAAAGGGGTGTATTATTTACCTCCATTAATACTTTTCCAGGCAATCTTGTACTTCCGGTTCTAGCTTGTGTGATTAAAATGGTTTTTATTTCCATAATGATGGATTTAAAAGTTCGATATCATCAATTTTAATTTCATTAATCTCATTCATGTATTCATCTGAAACATTACTTTCAGCATATAAAATATTTTCTTTAAGCTGTGCTAAACTATCTACTCCAATTAGTACACCATCTATATAAGGCTGTTGCAAACAGTAATTTAAAGCAATAGATCCTATAGGATTTGAATACTTTATTGAGATATTAGATACTACATCTAACTCTTTTTCTAGTTTAACTCTAATTTTATTTAGACTGTCTTTTTTCATAAAAAAAAGTCCTTGTAAAAATGCTGACCGAGTGTGAATGATTTTATTTTTTTCTTTTGCCTTTTTTAATAGTGCGCCTCTGTGATGAAAATTGTCAAAGAGATTAAAAGGCAATTGGATAATATCAATATTTGCGTCATTTATTACATCTTCCATTTGTGCATTGGTATAAACTGATACTCCTATTTTAACTACCTTATTTATTTTTCCATTTAATTCAAATCGATGTTTTACATACGAATCAAAAGAATGGAACAAAATAGCATGCAAATGATTTACTGCTAACTGCTTTAAATAGGTGTTTATCTTTTCGTCTAAACTACTTTCAAACTCATGTGGGAATTTGGTAATAATTTCAAATTTTTTAGTTGGATATATTTTATGAAACTCTCCAATTAAGTCATGTGCATTACCATACAACTCCGCAGTATCTAAATATCTAATCCCACTTTCATACGCATAGGAAAGAATCTGAAAAACATTTTCTTTTTCAGGTTTACCTAGTGCATTATTGATACCATAATTCAAACCAAATTGAACAGTGCCTAATATTAATTTATCGCTCATGAAAAGCAATACCTATTTGTAGTAATTTAATATAGTCTCAATAACAAAAACCTGCTCCTCCTCGGTTAAAGTAGGATACATTGGAAGGCTTATACATTTACTATAATAGGATTCCACAAATGGCAAATCATTTTCTTTCCAACCAAAGCTTCTGTAATATGGCATTAGGTGAACAGGATAATAATGTATTTGAGCATAAATTCCATTTGCCTTTAGATGATTGTATAAGCCAAGTCTATCTTCAGCCAATAAAACGTATAAATGATAAGCATGTTGGTCTACAAAATTTGCACTTATTTCCAATCCAGGACTCTTTATTTTAGAAGCATTTTGAAAAGCTAAATCATACTTATGTGCAATTTCAATTCTTTTTTTATGCCCATCATCAGCCCGTTTTAATTGACTTAACCCTAACGCACATTGAAAATCTGTAATTCTGTAATTATAGCCTAATTCTTGCATCTCCATATACCAACCTGGATATGTAATATCAATTAAAGATCCTCCTGCTTGTTCAATTGAATTTGTAAAAATAGCAGCATCTCTTGTAATACCATGAGATCTTAAAGTAAGTAATTTTGTATAAAGCTTTTCATCATTCGTAGTGATTATTCCACCTTCTCCGGTTGCGATATGTTTTACCGGGTGAAAAGAAAATATTGCTAAATCAGCAAATTTACCATTTCCTGCTTTTTGAGATACTCCATTTGAATCTATAAAACTTGCACCGGGAGCATGACAAGCATCTTCTAAAATCCAAAGTCCATATTCATCTGCAATTTTTTTACATTGCTCAAGATTAACTGACCTTCCCGCAAAATCTACCGGTATAATACCTTTATAAGTTCCTTTCGGAGAATTACTTAAAAGTTTTTGTACTTGATCTAGGTCTATTAAAAAAGTATTTGGATCAATGTCGACAAATACAACTTCACCTCCACAATATCTAATACAATTTGCAGAGGCTGCGAAAGTTAAACTTGTAGTAATTACTTTGTCTCCAGGTTTTATGGATAATGCCAAAGCACTCAAATGCAATGCAGCGGTACCATTTGTTACAGCAACTGCAAATTTGGCATCAACATAATTTGCGAAATGCTCTTCAAACTCTTTGATTAGTGGTCCTTGTGTTAAATAATCTCCAACTAAAGCCTTAGAAACTGCTACTATATCTTCTTCGGTAATATTTTGTTTGCCGTAAGGAATAATTTTTTTCTTATTCATTTAATTAGAATTCAAAATTTGGGTATAAATGTTCTTTAATTAAACTTCTCAAGCTATCAACCGTTTCCCATTCTGTATTTTCTCCAGAATTATAACTAAAACCAGCTTCAACTAACTTTGCTTTATTATTTTTTATAAATTCATTTAAATCCCATATAGGTTCTGAGGGTAAGATTACATAGTATTTGCCTAAATCATAGGTATTAAATGAATCACTTGGTGTGATCATCTCTTCATGAATTTTTTCCCCTGGTCTAACTCCTACAACTTTTATCTCTGCATTAGGAGCTATAGCTTTAGCGATATCTGTAATTTTATATGAGGGAATTTTTGGAACATATAATTCACCACCCCATGCGTGTTCCATTGCGTGTAAAACCATTTCAACCCCACCTGCTAAAGAAATATTAAATCGAGTCATATTTAAATCTGTGATAGGTAAAACACCTGCCTCTCTTTTTTTCATAAAAAAAGGAATTACTGATCCATTAGAACCCATTACATTACCATACCTAACCACGGAGAATTTGATATCTTGATTTCCTTTGATGTTATTAGCAGCGATAAAAAGTTTATCAGAAGTTAATTTTGTAGCCCCATATAGATTTATTGGTGCACATGCCTTATCGGTAGAAAGTGCAACTACATTTTTAACTGTTGAACCTAAACAGGCTTTTATTACATTATCGGCTCCGCCAATATTTGTTTTTACACATTCATCGGGATTATATTCAGCGATATGAACATGTTTCATTGCAGCAGCATGTATGACATATTCTATTCCAGTAATAGCCCTTTTGAGTCTTTCTAAATCACGAACATCCCCAATAAAATATCGAATAGCAGGAAATTCACTTTCCGGAAATTCTTGTGCCATTTGAAATTGTTTTTGTTCATCTCTAGAATATATTACAAGCCTTTTTATTTGTGGCCATTTTTTAAGAATTGTTTTAGTCAATTCCTTTCCTAATGAACCAGTTCCACCAGTAATTAAAACTGATTTGCCGTTTAACATTTTATTTTATTTTATAATTGATTAAAAGATTTTGAAAATTATTTATCAAATCATTTCTTTTTGCTTTAGTTACTGAAATTGATTCAGGGATCAAATAAAGAAAAATGAGTACAAATAAGACATAAATTATACTACTTAAGGCAAAAGAAATAATTTCAGATTTAATTAATAAGGATAGCAATATTTTTGAAATAAATGCAAAAAATAAAAAGGTCACTAATACATAAACCTGATGCCAAAAAAATTTTAGAAATGAAAGCCCTAGGTATTTAGTATTAAAATAAAGTTGGACATTGACTGCGATAAATTGAACTGAAATTGTTTTTAATGCCAATCCCAAAGCACCTAGATGAAATCCAAAATTTGTTGAAGGCGCCAAGGTAATCCAAGTTCCAACTACACCGACAGGCAACATAAAAATTCCAATATTTCTATAAAGTTTTGTTTGGCCTGTAGAATAAAATAAGGAACCACTAAGCTGTCCGTATGTTTGGTGTATTGGATAAAAAAGCATTATTGCTATAGGTAAGACGCCATTTATAAAAGCTTCCCCTCCAAACCATTTTGTTAGTAGTTCTGCGTAAACGATAAAAAATACCGATAAAAAAGTAGTAACTAAATATAACAAAGGAATATATTTACTAAAAAGTATAGCTAATTGGTTTTTATCGTTATTACCATGTGCTATTGAAAATTCTCTAGTTATTAATTGAGTCATAGCTCCAGTGAACATAAAACTAATTGATGATAGCTTGAATGCTAATCCAAAAAAACCTTGTTGAACAGGCCCCGCAATTTTCATCAAAAACCAATTATCAAAAAAAGCTACAATCATTCCCAAAAAACTAAATACAAGTAAAGGAGAGGAATATTTCCAAAAAAAATTAAGTTTATTCTTTTTTTCAGTTGTTTCTAGTTTTGGGATTTTAAATATAAATACCTTATTCTTATGTAGACACCATGTCCACCAAGAAATAAGTATAAAAAGTATTATATAGTTATATATAAAAATATTTGTTAGTGTTATTAAATCATAATGATATATAATTATTAAAAAAATAACTGAGACCACTTTTTGATAAATTAATATTTTTTCTCCATTTGTAGTAAGTCCATAAGCATCAATAATTTTATAAATAATTTCACTCCACCAAGTTATAACAGTAAAAAATATTGCCATGAAAATATATTCAACCTCCTGGCCAGGAAACACATTTTGACCTTGATTTAGTAAAAAAATTACGGAGGTGAGAATTAAAACAATAAGTGTAGCAAATATTGTATATCCGCCATAGAATCGGATTATTCCTTTATCATTTAAATTTTTTGAAAGACCTGTGTAAAAAGCAAGTGATGTGCCAGAATCAAAAAAATTTATTACTTGTTGAAAAATATTGGTTTGAAAAATATATTTTCCATACAATTCGGGACCCAATCCTCTTGGCATGATAGATTGAACAATAAGTGTAAGTGGTGCAGTGACTATTTTACTAAGAATCTTGAATAGATATCTCTTATTCAATGAATCTTTTACTTCAAAGCCATCATTCCCTTTTTTAAAGTCTGGCATCGACTAATTCTCTTTTTAAGAAGGCCTTAATATCAAAAATAATTGAACTTTCATTCAATTTCAGGGATTCATAATTTAAAGTCAAAAACTCATTGTGAGAAACTGCCAATATAATTCCATCATATTTCAACAAATTTTTTGTGATATTAATACCATACTCTTTTTTAACGTCGTCTGAATTCGCATGAGGATCATATACATCTACATCTAATCCAAATTGAATTAATTCATTATAAATATCAACAACTTTTGAGTTTCTTATATCTGGGCAATTTTCTTTAAAAGTTACACCTAATACTAAAATTTTTGATCCTTTAATTATTTTTCCTTTTTGAATCAAAATTTTAACAACTTTATTTGCAACGAACATACCCATATTATCATTTACTCTCCTACCACTCAAAATCACCTCGGGATGGTAGCCTAAAGATTGTGCTTTATGTGCTAAATAATATGGATCAACTCCAATACAATGGCCTCCTACCAAACCTGGCTGATATTTTAAAAAATTCCATTTAGTTCCCGCGGCTTCTAAAACATCATGTGTATCTATATTCATTCTGTCGAAAATTAAAGCCAATTCATTTACAAAAGAAATATTAACATCTCTTTGTGCGTTTTCAATTGCCTTACTTGCTTCTGCAACTTTTATACTTGGAGCTAAATGAGTGCCGGCTATAATTATACTATTATATAAATCGTCAACTACTTTTGCAATCATTGGATTTGAACCAGAAGTTACTTTTTTAATTTTTGTGAGTGTATTTATCTTATCACCAGGATTTATTCTTTCCGGTGAATACCCACAATAAAAATCCTTATTATATTGCAAGCCACTATATTTTTCTAATACAGGAACGCAATCCTCCTCAGTACAACCAGGGTAAACAGTACTTTCATAAATAACTATGTCTCCTTTTTTTAATATATTTCCGAGCATTTTAGATGCAGCTAGCAATGGTCCTAGGTCAGGTGCTTTAAATTGATCAATAGGCGTAGGAACCGTAACAATAAAAATATTACAAGTTGTTAAGTCATTTATATTTGAAGATATTGATAGATTTCCATTTTGCAATACTTCTTTCAAATCCTTTGTTGAAACCTCACAAGTAAAGTCATTGCCATTACTTAATTCAGTAACTCTTTCTTTGTTTATATCAAAGCCAATTGTTTGATAATTTTTCCCAAATTCAACTGCTAATGGGAGTCCAACATAACCTAATCCGATAACTGCTACTTTATTTTCATTTACCATTTTTAATTATTTAGATATAAATTCTTTAGGAAGCTTTGTCCACTCACTAGATGGTAAAGCTTTAAAATATTCGTAAGTTTTCTTTAAACCTTGTGCACGATCCACTTTTGGCTCCCATCCTAAAATGGTTTTTGCTTTAGTGATATCGGGCTGTCTTTGTTTAGGATCATCCACAGGCAAGTCCTTGTAAATAATTTTTACAGTTGATCCCGTTAATTTCAGCACTTCCTCTGCAAAATCCTTTAAACTAATTTCATTCGGATTGCCAATATTCACTGGTTGTGCGTAATCACTCAATAACAATCGATAAATACCTTCTACTAAATCATCTACATAACAGAAGCTTCTTGTTTGTGAACCATCACCAAACACCGTCATATCCTCTCCTCTTAATGCTTGACCTATAAATGCAGGAAGGGCTCTTCCGTCGTTCAGACGCATTCTTGGACCATATGTATTGAAGATGCGGATGATTCTTGTTTCTACATGGTGGAAAGTATGGTAAGCCATTGTAATGGATTCCATATATCTTTTTGCTTCATCATACACCCCTCTTGGACCCACTGGATTCACATTGCCCCAGTACTCCTCGGTTTGTGGATGTACTAGTGGATCTCCATACACTTCACTGGTGCTTGCTACCAAAATTCTTGCTCCCTTTGCCTTGGCTAAGCCCAAACAATTATGCGTACCCAATGCCCCTACCTTCAAAGTCTGGATAGGAATTTTTAAATAATCAATCGGACTGGCAGGAGAGGCAAAATGTAAAATATAATCCAAGCTCCCTTCTATGTCAATGTATTTTGTGATATCATGATGGATGAACTCAAAGTTGGGATTCGATCTTAAGTGCTCAATATTCATTAAGTCACCTGTGATCAAATTATCCATCGCAATCACATAATACCCTTCTTTGATAAAACGATCGCATAAATGTGATCCTAAAAAACCAGCAGCACCTGTTATTAAAATTCTTTTTTGAGACATAGTTTTATTTTTATGTAGCCTATTTGTTATTTATTGGAGTCCGCTCTTCCTATGGATTCATAATGATAGCCTAACTCTTTCATTTTAGCTACATCAAATAAATTACGACCATCAAAAATAATTTTGTTGCTATTTAACTGCTGATCCATTTGCTCGAAATCAGGTGTTCTAAACTCACTCCACTCGGTAGCAATGATCAAGGCATCAGTGCCTTCAAGTGCTATGTACTGGTTAACTGCGTATTTTATTTTATCGCCAATCTGTCCTTTTACATTCGGCATAGCTTCTGGGTCAAATGCTGTTACGGTCGCTCCCAATGCCATTAACGCATCAATGATACTCAATGCTGGCGCTTCTCTAATATCATCGGTATTAGGCTTAAAGGCTAAGCCCCACAAAGCAAAATGTTTGCCTTGTAAATTATGGTTATAGTAAGCCTTTATCTTTTCAACTAAATGTAACTTTTGATTCGCGTTCACTTTCTCCACCGCTTTTAAAATCTCAAAAGCATAGTTCACTTCATCCGATGACATAATTAAGGCTTGTACATCTTTTGGAAAACAAGACCCACCATATCCTATCCCAGGAAATAAAAATCGTTTGCCAATTCTTTCATCGGATCCTATCCCTCTTCTAACCATATCTACGTCCGCACCCATGCGCTCACACAACTGTGCAATCTCGTTCATGAAAGAGATCTTAGTCGCCAAGAATGAGTTTGCTGCATATTTCGTTAACTCTGAACTACGCTCATCCATAAAAATAACAGGGTTGCCCTGTCTCACAAATGGCGCATATAAATCACTCATCAATTTTTTAGCTCTTTCGGATTTTGTACCTACTACAACTCTATCTGGTTTCATGAAATCGTCCACCGCAACACCCTCTCTTAAAAACTCTGGGTTGCTCACTACATCATATTCTCCATTGTAGTTTTTAGCAATGGCTGCTTTTACTTTGTCAGCAGTACCCACAGGCACTGTACTTTTATTTACAATTACTTTATAGTCCTTTAAAATTTTTCCTAAATGATCTGCTACGCCCAATACATATTTTAAGTCCGCACTTCCGTCTGCACCAGGAGGGGTTGGTAATGCTAAAAATATAATCTCCGCATCTTCTACCGCTTCCTCAATTTGCGTAGTGAATTTTAAACGCTCCTCTTTAATATTTCTTAAAAATATTTTTTCAAGCCCCGGTTCGTAAATAGTAATTTGACCAGCACTTAATTTATCAACCTTGGCTTTGTCTATATCTACACAAGTCACTTTGTTTCCCGTCTCCGCAAAACAAGTTCCTGTTACTAACCCAACATATCCTGTTCCTATTACAGCTATTTTCATATATTATTCTGTAAAATAACGCACAAAACTGCGCACATTTAAGTTATTTTTCAACCTTTTTCAATAACCCATAAACAAAAAATCAAACATGTAAAGTGTTTGATTATCATGCTATTAGTGATTTATCGCTATTTATAAATACCCAATATTAGTGTGGACCACACTAATCCAAATCCTACGCAACCATCTTCCTATACAACTGCCCAAATACCAAATACAACACCGTTAAAAATCCTGCTAAGAACCCGCCTAATACCAATGATTTTAACCTGCCAACCTTGTCCTTTTCTAAGGGTAAAATAGGGCGGTCTATTAATTGCACAAGCGGTGTTTCTTTTCTTAAACTCACTTTAGACAATTCTAACTGTGCTACCAACTGAGTGAGTATAGCGGTGTTGGCTTGAACATCTACCTGACGTCTTGTGCTTGGAGTGCGTTTTACATTTAATGCAGGATTCAAATTGTACACATTATCACTTGCAGTGGCGACGCCTGTAATTGCACTATTGAGTTCTGCCCTAATACTATCTGCCTGGTGTTGTAAAATATCTACATTCAATCTCGACTTTTTACTTTTTGTTTCAATGTAAAAATCAGAAGTTTCTTTTAATAATTGCTCACAAAACAATTTGGAGAATAATTCACTTTCAGTTTTTACCGTCAAACTTATAATGCTTACTTTTTTATCCTTCTGTGCAATCACTAGATTTTCTTTTGTCAACCCTGCAGATATACTTTGTAAAATTGAATCTTGCTGTAAAGTAAATTTTGTTCTATCTGCATTTACTGGGAAGCTGATATTCGCAAGGCTTGGTTTTTTAGCCCAGCCTTCTTTTAATTCATTAATCTGAATATAATAATCTGCCAAGCTTATTTCCTTGCCTGCAACTTGCACTGAATTGAGTAATGTTTTCTCCACTACCAAACGACTTTTCATCAATTCAATGATATTTGAACTGGTAAATAAACCGCCACCGCCACCGCCTAAGTCAAAACCAAAACTACTCGCAAGGCCCATGGCTCCACCTAAGCCCCCGCCACCTTTATCTTCCTCCAATACAAATGTTGTGTTTGCTATGTATGTTGGTTTTTGAAAACTTGCATACACAAATCCTATGATACCGCCCAATGCTGCAATACCAATAATGAGTTTCCACTGTGTTTTTAAGTACGCTATCCACTCCTGTATTTTTTGAATCAATTCCTTTAAAGAAATTTCATCGTTGTCTATTTGCTGTTGATCGGTCATGATGTTATCTATTTAAAATAGCTAATGTGGCTAATACGGATCCTATTTGTGCAAGCACAGTAGTAAACTGTATGATGCTAGTCAATGCCTTTTCTTTTTTCACATCTGTTTCTGGCAAGACCACTTCCGCACCTGGCTTGATAGTTGGATTGATTCTGAATACACCAAAGTGCATCGTTCTCTTACTTTTACCATTGGCATAAACCACATAAGCCCTGCCCCTTCTTGCGTATTCACTAACACCCCCCGCTGCACTAATACATTCACCAATACTTAAACCATCTCTGTAAACAATATTGGTAGGTCTTAATACGCCTCCACTAACTTTTACACGGTTATCTGTTTTTGGAATCACTATCTCATCATTGTCTCTCAATACCAGATCTTGTTGTGATCCTGGCTTGTCCATAATTTGGTTAATATCAATTGCAATCTGATAATAATTGTTTTCTAATTCTTTGTATAAAAGTTCTAAGCTATCTTTTAAAGTTTTATTTGTCTTTTTTTCTGCACCTGCCAAACCATCTTCATCCATCAAACTTGTTTTCACATCTGCCTTAGCAGCTAATTGTTGTGATTTAAACTTTCTAATATAAGCTTGCTCTACAGATGTCTTTGATTCATCCGATCTTAAAGTATCAATATTAAACCTGCTTCTTTTAATAAATGCGCCTTCTCCATAAGCTTGTCCAATCAATCCACCTGCACGTTTTACAATATCACTCACTCTTTCCACACGACTACTCAATGTATATTTACCTACACTTTGCACTTGGCCAGTGATGCTTACTACTTCTGGATTTACAAAGCCTGTTTTTTTAGTAATGGTCACCACATCCATTGGTTGTAACACAAAATTTTCTTGGCCTGAATTAAAACTTAAATCCCCATTCACCACAGTCGTTAAAATAGTCGCTACTTTATTGTTGGTGACAGCACCATCGTTTTGTATCAACCTTGCCACTTCTATTTGCTTACTCGCTTCGTATTTAAATCCGCCTGCCATTAAAATCAAATCCTTTACCGTCATACTATCTACATAATTAAAACGGCCCTGGCTTCTCACTTCTCCTAATAAGTCTACGGTTAATGAATCTCTTAAATCTACAATGGAATTAATATACAGTTCGTCTTCTCTTTGTAAATAAATATTTTCTTCGGATCCTTTTTGTAAGGCCTTGCTTAAATTGATACTCACCAATTCTTTTAATAAGTTTGGTTTTAAGCGGATGAGTTGCGCACGTCCTACATATGCATCTTCTTTTAAGCCATCTGCTTTTTGAATTAAATCACTAATGCGCATGCCTTCTGTTAATTCATAAAAATCTGGTCTAAAGACTGCACCAGATAATTTAACCCTATTCTGAAAACGATCTAATATTTTTGATATTTGAATGATATCTCCTCCCTGTGGTTGATAGCTTGCAAATTCCTTTGCGCCTAAATCCTTCACCACTTTTTCTTTATCATTTTTTTGAATCACTTTCACCCAAGCAGTGTATGCTGTGTCATCAAAGCCACCTGCATATTGTAAAAACTGATTGAAGTTTTCTGTGCTGCTATTGATCTCAAAAATACCTGGACGCTTTACCTGTCCTTTGATTTCTACTCTGCCTTTGTATGCTGGTACACGAACCACATCACGATCCTTTAAACCCATATTTTGTGATTGATCTCCGTTTTGCATAAATGCATAGAGGTCAATTTTTTTGAATAATTGATTGTTTCTGATGAGTTCAATATTTCTGTATGAACCAATTTCATTTGGACCACCTGCTTCTGTTAAAGCATTTAAAATAGTAGATAAAGAAGATACATTGTAGTTACCACTTCTTTGCGCACCAATGATGGTCACTTGGATGGTTCTTGTATCACCCACAGTTAATGCCAATTTAGATTCACCTGATCTTAAACTTGGATACGCCGTGTTGGCCATTTGTTGTTTGATTCTTGTAGTAGCAGCTTCTATCGTTAATCCTGCTACTTTTACGCGGCCTACATTGTCTATCAATACATTGCCTTCCTTGCTTACTTCTAAATCCGAACTATATTCCTGCACCCCATACACCACTAATTTTAATACATCGTTGGTGCCCACTTCGTAGTTCAATGGTGTGGCGATATTTTGATTTTCTCCAAAGCCATTTTCATTGGCAAATAATTCAGAACCATAAATCAATGGATTGATTTTATTCATAGGCCTTGTTCGTGTACTATCTTTTTCATACACCATTCTATTACTCTGTGTTCTCTTCACCAGTGGAGATCCTGATTTGCTTCCAGATTTAGAGGAAGCCAATCTTGCTTTTAATTTAGCAAATTCCGCTGGACTCATCCCTTTTGCAATTGCTTGTGATTCTAGCATATCAATACTCACACCTGCTTGTTTGATCTGTGCTTGAATTTTTGCAATTTCTGCATCCGTTAAGGCATCCACTTTGATGGTACTTAAATCCTTTCCGCTTAATAAATTTTGCGCATTCGTTTGAATGCTCATCGCAAAAATACTCAGACTAAATAAGGCGATTCTAATCCATTTCATAAGTCAAATTTTGTTTGAATTTTGGCAGATTCGTATGGCGCTGCCATTCTTAGTCCCATTATAGGCCTAAGTTGTTCATTTAGAGTGCATAAGACACTCTGTTAATATACGACAAAAATACGATTTTATATATTATGAGTGTTTTTTAACAGTTTTTAGCTGTTAATTTTTTCAATAAACTTTGGGGGGAAGTTGCTGCGCGAAAGTAGACCTTCAATAGCTAAAAAGCTAATTTTTATTTGAGTATTTTTTAAACGATTTATCAACTATTTTCTATTACAAATAAAAGAAACTCAAGCTGTTAAATAAGAACGCTTGTTTGTTTAAACTATTGTGTAATTACTTAAACTTATCTACTCAATCTATAAATCGTCAACGCCGCTCTTTTGATCAAAAATGGGAGTTGATTTAGGTGGATGGTTTCACCCGGCGCGTGAGCGCCGCGTCCCGATGCCCCCAATCCATCAATACAATCCACATAAGCCGCTACATAGGAAATATCCCCCGCACCCCTGGATCCTGGGTCACCCGCCACGGTGGCGCCGACCCCCATATCCATTGATATTGAATTGATTACGCCTAAAACTTGGTTATTCCCTTCGGTCGGCGCCATACTTGGTATGCCGTCCACAAAACTGATTTTGGCACTGGTTTGGGCTAGGTTTTGAGCTACAATTTCCTTCATTTTAACCCTGGCGCGGTCTTTTTGGTCTTCGGTCAAAAACCTTAAGTCCCCAGTCACCGTCACCGCTGGTGAAATAATATTGGTTTTGGCGATGGCCGCGCCTTTTGAAGTCTCGCTATTGTATTCAATGTCTGATCCGCCAATAAAAATGCCCGGATTAAAAGTCAGATATTTTTCCGTGCTTAAGGTTTCTCTAAACTGATTCAGGATTCTCGCTGCTTCATAAATGGCACCATAACCCGCGCCTGGCGTGAATACCCCCGAACTATGTCCAGTTTTTGCTTTCACATCCAATCTCCATCCACTAGCGCCCCTTCTTCCCGTAGCCACTGAGTTCAGTCCATTCGCACCCTCAAATGCCAATGCGATATCTGCCTGCTTGGCTCGATTGATAAAATCGCCTCTTGTCACTTCCCTTGGATAACCCGCATGCTCCTCGTCCCCTGTAAAATAAGCAGTGATGTCTGTGTTTTTTAATAAGCCCGCCTGCTCCAATGCTTGCAATGCCATAATCACCACCACGTCTCCGCCCTTCATATCGTTCACCCCTTGGCCCGTTGCGGTGGAGTCGTTCAACATCGTAAACGGATTGGCTGGCATATCTGGTTCAAAAACCGTATCTAAATGTCCGATGAGGAAAAGGCGTTTGCCTTTTTTAGAAGAGGATGAGTTGGAGGATGTGGCGGCGGCGCCTGCGCGACGACTCGCCACTAAATGCCCCGCACGTTTAATTGAGTCCGGCATTGCAACCCATTCCGTCGCAAATCCTGCTTTCTCAAATTCCTTCGCAAACAAGGCGCCTACTTTTTTTACACCTTCTATATTCAAAGTTCCGCTATTGATATTCACCGACTCCTTTAATAGCTCAATCGCCTGCGGCATATGCGCATCAATCCAAGCCATCACTTGCTGTTCGTCTTTGGATAAACCCTGAGATGTATTCACTGCATTTGTTTTCACTTTCTGCGCAAAACTAGTCATGGCAATGAGGATGGATAAAAGAATTAAGGACGTTTTTTTCATAGTGCTAATTTTTAACGGCAAATAATTACCTCACACAATTTAATAAAAAAAGGCCCAGTTAGAACTAGGCCTTTAATATTTTATTGAATCAACAATTAATTCCCAATTGGAATATTCACTTTGAAACTAAAATTACGTCCCATATTGAATACACCCATGCGGCCGGTAGCTTCATTCACTGGACCATACTTTAAACGATTCAAATGATGTTGGTAAGCCTTATCGGTGATATTTTGTCCCACCAAGGAAACACTGAATAAGGTTTTATTGCGACGTTGGATCTGCGTGCTGTAGCCGATATTCAATAAAGTATAAGCTGGTGTTTGAGTTTCTGTATTGTATCCAGTAAATGGATTGTTCTGTGCAAACACATTGTCTAATTGTACATTGATGAAACTATTTCGAATGGCTTTAGATTTTTTAAAGAGTTCGATTCTGATTTCAGACAACCATCTTGCACTTGGAATACCCGGTAAATTTTTAGAGTCATCTAATGCATCCTTAAATTGTCC